>ENA-OWZU01000020-OWZU01000020.1-human-gut-metagenome-genome-assembly--contig:-NODE-20-length-64150-cov-23.146345_pt1 | contig 64150 bp, 61 predicted proteins | sample MGYA00249263_ERZ652121 | MGnify/ENA primary metagenome ERZ652121 (study PRJEB26925, sample SAMN05827113) | human gut metagenome | biome: ENVO:2100002; feature: ENVO:00000062; material: ENVO:00002003... | reverse complement strand
TTTTCGTCATCTCCGGATGCGTGTCCTGATTCAACAGAACATCTGTGAAATCATTTAATAACGCAAAAAAGGAAATGCCGAAGCATTTCCTAACATGTGATTTGAGCAAAACAACAGCAATTGACAAAGAACCTCATTTCAAGGAACCCTCATTCAGAGCTATCTATTGGATAGGTTCGTATGAATCATTTACAAAAAAGGACGTTCCGTTAATCTTGTTTTTTTTATGGTTCCAATCACCATTGGAACAGTTTCATAATCAACATCACTATACTCTAACCCAAACCATCTTTCTGAACTTGAAAGATGCCTTTTAATCATTGACTTAGTTTGCAAAATTTGACGATTCCATTTTGTGATATCCGTCTGAACTGATATTTCCTCTTGAACGAGAATAAATCTAAAATCACCAACTTCGCGTCCTGGTGTCAATGAATACTTTTGAATTTGTTTTTCTAATCTTCCCTGTTTCATTAAATCATGAATAATTTGACGAATATAAACGTTAATATCTTGCGGAACTCTGAATCCCAAATGCAACTTAATTTTTACAATGAAATTTGTACCCATCATATCAACTGAATATGACTTAGTGTATGGTTCATCTGTTACTTCAACACAAACAAACCAATAAACTTTGGCCCGCTTCAGTCTTTTGTCGAGAATGGAATAGATATATTGTTGACCAATTTTGTTATTGTCTAGTTTTGGAACTAAAAACACAACGTTTGTTTGGTACATGGGTATTGTTTCATCGTTTCTCAGTGCTGCCAATTGAGGAATATATGTTTTAAAGTCAACTTCTTTTAATGCTTGATTCTGCAATTGATTGCTTCGATACCAAATATACATAACACTTAATATTAGAAGTGCTATTATGATGGCAACAAATCCTCCGTGGAAAAACTTTGTTGCACTAGAAATAAAGAAAATGGTCTCAATTCCACCAAAAAACAACGCACTCACAATTGCCATAATCTTTGGAATTTTGTGATTAATCATGAAAGCATATAGTAATACCGTCGTCATTAGCATCGTTATCGTTATTGACAAACCGTATGCTGCTTCCATATTTGATGCAGTTTGAAAAACAATAACGACAATTGAACAGGCAATCCATAGAAATAAATTAATTGTCGGAATATACATTTGTCCAATGTTTTTACCAGGAAACATAATTTGCATTCTAGGAAGTAACTTCAGTTTGATAGCTTCTGAGACAAGAGTAAACGATCCTGAGATTAATGCTTGAGAAGCGATAACAGCAGCAATCGTTGCAAAAATAACACCAATACCTGTTAAAAAATGAGGCAACATTTGGAAAAAAGGATTAAAATTTTGCATAATTTGATTTACATCACCATTTTTAATGCTTAGCAACCATGCTGCCTGTCCAAAATAGTTAAGCACCAGACAAAGTTTAACAAAAGGCCAACTAATTCTAATGTTTATTTTACCCACATGCCCCATGTCTGAATACAAAGCTTCTGCACCTGTTGTTGCAAGAAAAACGTTACCTAAAATAAAAACACCAAGGTGATTGTCAGGACTAAATAGCAATTTCACAGCATAATAAGGATTGATTGCACGAAGCACAGTCCAATCAACTTGCATATTATAAAGGCCGACTAATCCTAAAAACGTAAACCATATCATCATTGCTGGTCCGAAAAACTTACCCACCAAGTCTGTTCCAAATCGTTGCATATAAAAAAGAACCAAGAGAATAATCAGCGTAATAATGATAATGACATCTTGTCTTGTACCAAAGACATCATAGAATTCAGGCAACCCTCTCAAGCCCTCAATGGCTGTTGTAACTGTTACTGCTGGGGTAAGAACGCCATCAGCTAGCAAAGTAGCCCCACCAATTAACGCAGGAATTACTAAATATTTGCTTTTCTTACGCACAAGTGCATAAAGTGAAAAAATTCCCCCTTCACCATGGTTGTCTGCGTTTAAGGCAATCATTACATATTTTATAGATGTTAAAATGGTTAATGTCCAAAAAACTAATGAAACAGTTCCGTAAATAAAATCCGAGCTAATTTCAGATAAGCCGCCATTGCCTAAAACAATGGCTTTCATAACATATAACGGGCTTGTCCCAATGTCACCATACACAACACCCATCGCAACTAACAAACCACCAAGTGATACCTTGCTTAACTGACGATTTTTTTTATCCAACTGCTTTTTCTCCTTCTGAATTTTAACGTAAAGAATCCTTTTTTTATGCACCATTATACGATATTGTTAACGGTGGTAATTATCGCTAATTTTTATTAAAAAGTCAACGGATAATGAAAAAGGCGAATAGTCGGCATAAAAGACTGACTTCGCCTTTTAATCGACCTCATTGTATTTTAGCTGATAGACATTCTTTTCTATCTTACAACTACATTTTTTGTCCACCGTCAAACGGTAAGAACTTTGCAATATTTACCGTGTAAACTCTCTAAGTTCATGCTATCTATCTTTCAAAACTATTTCATTCATCAGTTTTTTTGGGGAACTATCTCCACTTTCCATCGTTTCTTATTGAAAAAAATCTTAATACGAAGCATTTTATTTTACTTATAAAAAGTAAGTGTTATACTGATTCTTGTAAATAATAAAAAAAGAGGTGCTCATATGTTAAAAATTGGTGTTGTTTTAGGAAGCGTTCGTGAAGAAAGAAATGGTTTGGCTGTTGCAGAATGGACAGTTGAAAAAGCAAAAGCATTTAGTAATGCTGAAGATGTTCAATTTGAATTAGTAGATTTAGCGAATTACGATCTTCCGTTTTTAGGCAAAACTCCGACGGCTGAACAAGGTGCTGCAATTGGTGCTTGGTCAGAAAAAATTGCTTCATTTGATGGATATATCTTTATCACTGCCGAATACAATCATGGTGTAGCCGGTGCGTTTAAAAATGCATTGGACTTTTTGAAACCTGAATTTAAAGACAAAGCAGTTGCTTTTGTTGGTTACGGTGGTCTAGGAGCAGCACGCTCAATCGAAAACCTACGTGTGGTTTTAGCAGAACAAGGTCTTGCTTCAACACAACGTACCGTGAACTTTTCATTAATGACAGACTTTGAAAATATGTCTACTTTTAAACCAGCCGCTTTCCATGAAGGTGAATTACAAGAACTTCTTGGTCAATTAATTGGCTGGAGTGGTGCTTTAAAAACTTTACGTTAAAAAAATAAGCAAAAAAAACTGTTTGTAGGGCTATGCAATACCCCTACAAACAGTTTTTTTTTGCTTAAACTTATCTTCCTGCGCTAGGAATCAGCTTCCCTTTTGCCTCTGAGTAGCCTTAATTGGTAGGTGAAATCATCCACCCATTGATTAGCCAGAAACAGTGTCCCATTTTTTTCTTCCATTCGTTTGAATCCCATATATTCATATAAGCGGATTGCTCGTGGGTTTGTGCCGAGAACATGCAGTTGAATAAATGCTATGTGTTGCTCTTCAGCGCAACAAAGAAGTTTCTTCAATAATTTTTTAGCGATTCCTTTGCCTTGCTCCTCTGGTCGAACAAATAGTTCAAATTCCCAAAAGGTATGTTCAGGTGTTGTGACTGGATAATAGATGAGGGCACCTAAAACATTCAGGTTTTCAATCATCATAATAGCCTTTCCCTGCTGAATTTTTTGCAAGAAGCGATCGTATTCATCCGGTCTGTAAGGATGAGGATCCACTTCAATGGTCATCGTTTGTTGGCTGATCTGCCACAATTGTTTTTTTTCATCATGATTGACTATACCTACTTTGATTTCCAATGCTTCCTATCCTTTCTTTAGGCTTATTTCTGTCGATAAGCAAAATGTGGAACCATCTCTTCGGAGCTCGTGCTGGACTTACCCCCGTGATCTACGTGGTTTTTTCTATGAACCTGCGATAAATTGCTATAACTAAGGCTAACTATCCCATCGTTCCATTGTATATGCCATTTCCCAAAAGCGGAGTTCATAGATACTGCTTCGGTAGAAAGCATGTTTCATTGCTTCGCGTTCTTGTTCATCTACTTCACTGGCTGCTTGATTGGTCAAGTCAAGCATTGTTTGGACATCCTCCGTATAGGCTTCGCTATCATAGGTGGCAATCCATTGCTGATACAAAGAAACAGGCGATCCCTCAGCAATCAGACGTTTGCCAATCTCATTATACAGGCAATAAACTGGCTATTGTCCGTTGAGTGGTTCCATGATAAAGTTGCTCGTACATATGGTTAACATAATTGTACGCACTAGGAGCAATAGGTGTTAACTGAATTTCATCAGAAGAAATGGCAAGTTGCTGGAAGAACGCTTTTCGAATTTCTACTTCGCCATTCTTTAGATTTTCTGCATTCGCTCTTAAAAATTCAGCTGTGCGAGCATCACTACTTTTTTGAGCAGCTAGGCCATGAATTTTTCCAAACTCTTCTAGATAATAGCGATCCTGCAATAAATAATATCGGAACACGAAGGGTGCTAGTTCGCCGGAAGCAATCTCCTTGATAAATGGATGTTTATAACTTTTAATCCAAACGGGTTGTGCCATATCGAATAATTGATCTGCGAACTTTGTCATTTTAACCTCTCCCACTAACAAATTATTTTTTGATGTCTTATTGTAGACAATGGATACTAATCAAAAAAAGCCCAACATTTTCATGCGGGCACCTACTCGGAATGATCATTCTTTGCTCAGCTCCCTACGCTAGTACTAACTAGATCAGGTAATATGGGTAATTCTCAGCCATCAGGCACCCCAGCTTCTTTTTTAAAATTATAACAAGCCTTTTCTTTGATGTCAAAATTATTTTAAACCGCTTTCTTTTAACGACAATTATTTTTTGATGCAAAAAAAAGAGGCCTAGCAGGATTTATTGTTTTTTTCCGTCATACATTTCATGATGGAGTGTCTATTTGTTGCTCCAACGTTGACTTAAACACCTGCTAGGCCATATTCAGTTAGTAAGGAATTCGTCAATCTCCCACGCCTTTCTAAAATTTGTAACCTTTAATTCACTTTCACATAGTCAATTACCCTATGTTTCAACTAGCTTTTTGTTTCACTGACTTTGTATTCACTGTGTTGTCTTACAAACTCATTTGACTCAATTTAACTAATTGTGGGAATCATTGGTTCCTTACAAGTTCATTATAAGGGATGTCTTCTTTTTTTGCAAGCGTTTTCTATTAAAAAATTCTTTTGCTTTATCAGGCATTCTCGATTCTTCCTCTTAACAAACAGGGTATAATAAATACAGTTGCTAACAGATTAAGGAAGGAGCCTTTATGAAACAATCAACTGAAGAAACATTGACTACACTTTACAATCTCATTCTTAATCCTCGGACGCGTGATTGGGAACGTCAACAATTAGAGACTGCCAAACAAGGTCTGTACAATCATGAGCGCTTAGCGGATACACTTGCCCAGCTTGAAGCCGTTCTTCGTCCTTTGGCTACACGACACTCACTCACACCCGATGTTGCCGAATTTTACGCAACGTTAGCCGGCAATTCTGCTTTCTCACAACCTTTTGATGAGCACCTTCATTTTACCAAGGATGGTCCTTTTATCGAACGAGCAATTTTCGCTGGTGGGTGCTTTTGGTGTATGGTAGAACCATTTGAGACACGAACAGGTATTTTAGCTGTTTATTCAGGCTATACTGGTGGGTCAACTGCTAACCCTAGCTATGAAGAGGTTTCTAGAGGACAATCAGGCCACGTTGAGGCTGTTGAAATTATATTTGATCGTCGGAAAATTTCTTATCAACAATTGAATGCAATCTATTGGCAATTGATTGATCCGACCGATGCCAATGGTCAAATTAATGATCGAGGTACACAATATCGACCAACAATCTTTTATCAAAATGCGGAACAACAGCATCTTGCCGAACAAGCAAAGCAAGCGGCAGCCACTCGCTACCATCGACCAATTGTCGTGGAGATTCAACCCGCTCAGCCCTTTTGGTTGGCAGAGAACTATCACCAACAGTTTTATCAAAAAGAAAAGCAGCGTTATCATCGAATCGAACGTGCACGTAAACAATATCTGCTATTTTTAAAGATGCAAAACAATGTGTGCTCTTTTTTTCATAAAGCGAGGTAATTCTTGTTATCCCTGCGTGTACTTGCTTTACAAAAGGGACTTCGTAGCAAACGTTCCTTACGCTTTTTCTTCAAGCGAATCTGGAGACTCTTTTGCTGCAACCTCTTCCCAAAACTGGTCACCCCATTGACAGATGGATTGAACGATGTCGGCCAAATCCGTTCCTATCTCTGTCAATTCATATTCTACTTTTGGTGGCACAATGGGATAAACACGTCGTTTAACAATCTGATCTTGTTCCAATTCTCGAAGTTGCCGAATAATCATTCGTTGATTGATTGTTGGTAGCATCCGTTCAAATTCACTTAGTCTTAAGACCGGTTCTTGCAAAAGTGCCCATACGATGGCAATTTTATATTTTCCACCTATCACAGACATTGCCAAGTCTTTCGTAGTTATAAATCGTTTGTTTCGATATTCGTACACCGCTGTTCCCCCTTATCACTTTCTTCCAATTTCATTTAGTTGCTCGATTGATTGTAGTTTATGGAATAAAAAAAACTGCCTTCATCGGCATTTTTCAAATATCCAGTACCAATAGCCATCCTCCTCATCTATACCAGTCAGGTAACAACGATCGTGTGCGTGAATGGCGACTCGTCGCTTAACTATATATAGTATAGCCTATAACTGACAAATTTGTCAGTATTGTTTTTTCTCTACGTTACTTTATGATAGAAAAGAGTTCATTTCTACTCATTCCCAGATTAAGTACCTTTTATGAAGGGCCGTGAGTAGCACCTCATCAATTACGAAAGAAGGAAGACAACGTATGAAAAGTAAAGCTGCTGTTGCATTTGCTCCAGGAAAACCCCTAGAAATTGTGGAAATTGACGTGGAAGATCCAAAAGAAAATGAAGTAATGGTAAAAATTTTATACACATCTGTGTGCCATACAGATGCATTCACTTTGTCTGGCGACGATCCTGAAGGGGTTTTCCCAGTTGTTTTAGGCCATGAAGGTGCAGGCGTTGTTGTAAAAGTTGGAACAAATGTGACCGATTTTAAAGAAGGCGATCACGTTATCCCCTTGTACACACCTGAATGTGGGAAATGTGAATTCTGTTTATCCGGGAAAACAAATTTATGCTCTGCTGTTCGCGAAACGCAGGGTAAAGGACTAATGCCAGATGGTACCACTCGCTTTTCTTATCAAGGAGAACCTGTATATCATTATATGGGGACCAGTACATTCAGTGAATATACCGTCGTGAATGATATTAATCTGGTGAAAATTGATAAACAAGCACCCCTAGACAAAGTTCCGCTACTAGGATGTGGGGTTACCACTGGTTTGGGTGCGGTTGAAAATACTGCCAAAGTAGAAGAAGGAGCCACTGCTGCCGTTTTTGGATTAGGAGCGATTGGACTAGCTGTGATTCAAGGACTGAAAAAAGCGAAGGCGCAACGAATTATCGCTATTGATATGAATCCTGATAAATGGCCTTTAGCCCAAAAAATGGGGGCAACCGATTTTGTTAATCCAAAAGATTATGCTCACCCAATTCAAGAGGTTCTTGTTGAAATGACCAATGGTGGAGTTGACTATAGTTTTGAATGTATTGGAAATGTTGAAGTGATGCGTTCAGCTTTAGAGGCTTGTCACAAAGGCTGGGGTGTTAGTGTGATTATTGGTGTTGCTGGTGCCGGAAAAGAAATTCACACACGACCATTCCAATTAGTAACCGGGCGCGTTTGGAAAGGGTCTGCTTTTGGGGGAGTGAAAGGGCGTACCCAATTACCTGGAATGGTGGAAGATTTTATGAACGGTGAAATTGATCTCGATTCCTTTATTACACATCATTTGCACTTTTCTCAAATTAATGAATCCCTCGAACTGCTACATCGCGGGGAGTCAATTCGTACAATGCTAACTTATGGAGGAGAATGAGATGAGGATCGAACGTATTGAACAACATCAAGCATTCGGAGGACAACAATTGAAATACCGGCATCATTCAGATAGTTTGCATTGCTCGATGACTTTCAGTTTGTATTTGCCAAAGCCCTCCGCATCTCCAACCTCGTTAATTTGGTGGCTTTCTGGCTTAACCTGCACAGACGATAATTTCAGTCAAAAGGGCGCCTTCCAAAAATATGCTTCCCAAGAAAATGTTGCCTTTCTCATCCCTGATACATCACCAAGAGGCGAACTTCCTGACGATGAAGCTTGGGACTTAGGCCAAGGTGCAGGGTTTTATGTCAATGCAACTTGCGAGCCTTGGAAGCAAAATTATCAAATGTACGACTACTTGGTGAATGAATTACCTGGAATTGTTTACGACCTGATTCCAAACTATTCCGGCAAAGAAAGTATTATGGGCCATTCCATGGGTGGTCATGGTGCATTGATTGTGGGACTAAAACAGCCTGAGCGTTTTTCTGCAATCTCTGCTTTTGCACCAATTCTTAACCCGTCTAATGTACCTTGGGGCAAAAAAGCCTTCACAGCCTATTTAGGAACCGATGAAACTACTTGGAAAACCTGGGATGCAACCGAGCTTTTACAAAAAGTTGGCGAAATTCATCCTCCCATTCTGCTTACGCAAGGAACAGCGGATCCTTTCTACGCGGTTCAATTAAATGAAACAGCCTTCTTAGCCAACGTGAAAGATACAGACGAACAAGTACGGTACGAAAAAAAAGAAGGGTATGACCATAGTTATTTCACCATAGCAACTTTTATTGAAGAACACCTTGCGTTTCACTGTCAACAATTTCATAAATAGCAAGCGAGTATTGCCCTAACAAACTTGGCGGATACAGGGAACACAAGCCTACTTGATGAGTCCACTTTGTATTTCATTTGCCAAAAAGGCCTTTATCACGTCCCGCTAGTGGACGCTGATAAAGGTCTTTGTTTATTCTTTTCCTTGGATGAGGGATAGGATTGTTTCTTTCCGTTCGAAAAATTGCTCATCCATCGTTATAAAAAGAATAAGAGATCATTCTTACCTAATTAAGTAAAAACGACCTCTTATTTCGTCAAAATTCTTTTAAATCATTCTATTTTTTTCTTCTTAAAAAGTAATAACTACTTGCAATCAAACTACTTAGCAAAAGTAGGGACAATGTTAAAACAGAAACAATTGATCCGGAGGTTGTCCCTTGTACAATCGATGTGTTGGGAATTGTTTGAAAAAAACCTAGGATAACAGCAACAATAGTGGTCGCAATTGCCCCTGAAAATTGTTGCAGCGTATTATAGATGGTATTGCCATCACTATACGCTTCTTTTGCTAGTTGGTTCATTCCCATAGTCATCATGTTACTATAGCACAGGCCATTTCCAATCATGAACACCACATGTCCCAATACAAGAAGGGAAACTTGTGTCATTTGCATAAAAAGAGCAAGTGAAAGCCAACCAATACAGGCAATACTTAACCCAAGCAGAATTGGATATTTCGGGCCTCTTCGATCAAATAGCTTGCCAGCAACAGGCGCCAACAATGCCCCTACCAAAGCACCAGGTAACATCATCAATCCAGCGATGAAGGAAGTTTTTCCAAGAACGAATTGAACATAGTTTGGCAATACAAAAGAAATTCCTAGCAATAGAAACTGACACACTAAAAACCCAAACAAAAAAATTCGAAAGCTTTTTTGTTTCATCACATCTAATCGCACTAGCGGATGTTTCGTTGTCTTCACTCGGTAAAAAAACAATCCGAATCCTATCATGGCAAATGCCAAGCCTATCCACCCAATTGGTTGCGTAAGTTGATTCAAAAAGAGTAAGCTTCCTGTGAAAAAACAGCCGATGCCAATTATTCCAGGGACATCTAACTTACTGGTTAATGCAACACTTATTTCAGGAATCCCACGTAATCCAATGACCAGCGAACAAAGTAATACTGGTATTAAACACAAATAAATTGCATGCCAAGTAAAAACGGATGACAAAAATCCACCATACGTTGGACCAATCGCTGGGGCAATTGCCGTCGTTAGCGTTCCCACCCCAATCATTGTGCCTCGTTTTTCCAAAGGATAGTATGTAAGAATGATGTGAAACATTAACGGTAAGGCTATTCCTGTGCCAATTCCTTGCAATAAGCGACCAAGCAAAAGTAGTCCAAACGTCGAGGCAATCGCATTTAAGACCACCCCTATTAAAAAGAGCAGATTGGCACTCATAAATAATTTTCGAATCGAAAAACGTTTGATCAAGTCATTGGATAATGGAACCATTATAGAAATCATCAGGAGATAGATGGTTGTTACCCACTGGACAGCCTTCGTCGAGATACCAAATTGTTGAATAAGATCCGGAAAGGTGACATTCATCGCCGTTTCGATCAATACACCTGAAAAGGTCAAGATGCCCGTTGCCAAAACGGCAAGTTGTTTATTAAGTTGTGCTTGTTTCATTCTTTTCCCCCATTCTGTCCAGAAAAAAAGAGACGATTTCTATCGAAATAGAAACCGCCTCTTTCATCGATATGTTCTTTCACATACCCTCTGTACGATTAAACAAGGTTAGTTTACCGAGGAATATGGATGCTGTCAAACTTCATGAGAAAATCATTAAAGGACTGTTCGTTCCTTCAGTGACGGGGCAAAGGTCTTACGTATAACCAACGACACACCTAGACCCACCACATTCAAGCCAATAAAGATTAACAGTGATGGTCGATAACTTCCTGTTACTTCATGCAGATAAGAGAGCAGGACAGGGCCAGCAATACCAGCCATCGCCCAAGCCGTAAGGACGTATCCATGAATTGCTCCTAGTTCTTTCGTACCAAAAACATCCCCTAAATACGCCGGAATAACAGAGAAGCCTGCACCATAACAAGACAGCAATAAACAAAAGGCTAAAACGAAGAAATACATATTGCCGAGAATAAAAATACTTGCAAACATCACTAGATTCACGACAAAGATGACTGTGAACGTATTCGGCCGACCAATATAATCTGAAAGTGTGGCCCAAATCAATCGACCAAAGCCATTAAATAACCCTAAAATCCCCACCATAAAGGCTGCGACAACTGCCGACATATTGGTCATCTCTTGCGCCATTGGAGATGCCGCAGATACTAAACCAATTCCACAAGTGATATTAATAAATAGCATCACCCATAAGTACATAAAAGAACGCGTCTTGACTGCTTCATTAGCTGAAAGTTGCTTTCCCCCAGTTAGGCTTGTGCCAACAGGTACTCGCTTCTGCATTGAATGGGGGAGTGGCTCATCTGGCTTGCGAATAAATTGAGCAGCCACAATCATAATAACAAAATAAACAATGCCTAAACTATAAAAAGTCGGAACTACACCAATCGTCCCTATCAATTGTTGCGCAATCGGACCAGTCAACATTGCTGCAAATCCGAATCCCATTATGGCTAAGCCCGTCGCCAATCCGCGTTTATCGGGAAACCATTTGATAATCGTCGATACCGGCGTCACGTAGCCTGCTCCCAGACCCAATCCGCCAATAACGCCGTACCCCACGTACAACAACCAAAGTGCGTCCATCTGAACGGCTAAACCAGTTAATACAGTCCCTAAACCATAACAAATACTAGAAATCGTCCCTGTGATATGTGGTCCAAATTTTTCAACCAACCGTCCCATAAAGGCTGCCGACATCCCTAAGAAAAAAATTGCGAGACTAAAAGCCAATGAAATGGAAGATTCTGACCAAGTGGTTTCTTGAGCGATAGGAACGGAAAAAACACTCCACGCGTATACAGAACCAATCATTAAGTGTAGCAAGACACCAGCAAAAGCAACGACATACCGATTTTTCTTCAACATAACCCCTCCAAATCGTTTTTAAAAACGAACATTTTTTCATAAAAAGCATTTACTGTTCGTTTATGAATTCATAATAAAGAAAGTTTGTGCAAAAGAAAAGTGAAAGATAACAAATTTGTTCAAATAAAATCCGAACGTTCTCCTTTTCCTTCTTTTTCGGTTCCTTTTCTCACAATAAAGAGGATTTTTCAATTTAGCAACCATTTGCTAGTATCTATTTTCTCCATTACCGCTTCACAAAAATCCTTCTCAAATTCACAGTCTTTGGTTATCAACTGATCCAGTAGACGAAACTAACGAGAATAAGTGAAAAAATCAAACGAATCAGAATGTGTCTGGGTGTTACTTTTTGGAACACAATCACCCCATTTAAAATAGCCGCAAAGAATAATGTCCCTATTCCTAAATACAAAAACGGCAATTTTACTAAGGATAGAAAAACCAAAACTACTCCAATAAGATTGCACAATAAAGTGCCTGGATAGTGTCGAATAGAAATCGTCTTAATTGCAGCTCCTCCCATCGCACTAGCATACAAAAGTGACAGCCCAATCATGACATACATCTTATAACCTCCTTTTTGCTATACTAATAGTAAAACATACGTGGTGCACCACCTGACAAGCATGGGGGGAATAAATTTTGTACATTGGTGAATTTATCAAAGAAGTTGCTTCAACGAGGGAAACCGTTCGGTACTATATTGAAGAACAATTACTGACTCCTCAAAAAAGGGAAGGAAAGTATTATTTTACAAGTGAAGATCTAGCAGATTTCATGGCAGTTAGAGAATTACGTGCGCTAGGTCTCCCCATTCAATTAATCAAAGAGATTAATCAAAATCGAAAAGCTTGTGGTACTAAGACACAATGGCAAGCCAATTTACAAATCATTGAACAAGAACTCAACCGAGTACAAACAGAAATCAATACCTTAACTCAACAGCAAAACCAACTGCTAGATTTACAAAACCAATTGAGAAAGAAACTTTCTTAATGCGTAGTAGTCATCTCTTCCTCTGGTCGAATGACAATGACAACTTTTCCTTTCACATGACCTTTTCTCACTAAATTGATGGCCGCTTGCCCATTATCCATCGAAAATTGCTCTTCAATATGAATAGGATACTGATTTTGATCAATTAACTGAGCAATCTTTTGCAATTGATTGCCATTTGATTGAGTAAAGAAGGCATAAAAATGGCCTTCTTTTTTACGTGCAAGTCGTGTAAATCTCGAAGTGGCTACTTTTACGAACAATTGGGCGCCCTTACCAAGACCAATTTTTTGAGCAAAGTCTGCGGTTGGTAGCGAAACGATGGTTGCGACGCGTCCACCTTTTTTTTAACACGGAAAAGGAATCAACTAAGGTTTGGCCGCCTCTCGTATCAAAAACTGCATCTACTGAAGAAAGGACTTCCTTGAAATTGGTTGTTTGATAGTCAATGATTTTTTCAGGATGATAGGCTGCTAAAAATGCTGCTCCTTGTGCACTAGCAGTGGTCACCACTTGGGCACCCATTGCATGAGCTAACGCAATCGCGGCAGACCCCACACCTCCCGACCCACCGGTAATCAAAAGCGTTTGCTTTGGTTGAAGTTGTAGTCCTTCTTCCAGGGCTTGCCAAGCAGTTAAAGCAGCCAAAGGGACAGATGCTGCTTCAATTAACGAAATGCTTGCCGGCGCATGTGCAATATCGTTGGGTTGGACAGCAATGTATTCACAAAAACTTCCTGTATGAGGCGCACGACCAAATACTTTGTCCCCAATTTGGTATCCTTGAACATTCACACCAACCTCCTTTACAATTCCTGAAAAATCATGACCTAATGTCAGAGGAAGTTTGTTGCCCAATACCCACTTTCCATCACCTTGTTGAATTTTATAATCAACCGGATTGACACTTGCTGCCACAACTTCAATACATAGATGATCCGCTGTGATTGTTGGTTTCTCAACTTCTTGTATCTGCACATCTTCACCATAATGATTTATTTGTAATGCTCGCATTTTTTCTCCTACTTTCTTTTATAGTTGACCAGTCAACAATAAAAGATGATCTTTCATTTTGCAAGCGGTTCGCTAAAAAACTATTGTATAATAAAGCCAAATTCGTTTGCCCTTTTTTTCGATAGTTAGCAAAAAAGGGCATCTAGTCACGCAACCAAAAAAAGAAAGTAGGTTAACAAATGATTAAATGGGGAATTATTGGTGCTGGTACGATTGCGCAACGGTTTGCAGCAAGCTTAACCAAAATAGAAGAGGCTCAATTAGTAGCTGTCGCTAATCGAACGCTGCCCAAAGCGAGAGCGTTTCAACAAAAACACCATGCTAGCATGGCATTTGATAGTTATCAAGAACTACTTGATCTTGCAGAATTAGACATGGTCTACATTGCTCTACCGCATGCCTATCATGCCGAATGGATCAAAAAAGCGATTGTCGCTGGCAAAGGGATTTTGTGTGAAAAGCCGGCCGTCCTGCATGCCGCTGAATGGCTAGACATTCAAAAATTATTAGCTACGCACCCGGTCTTCTTGATGGAGGCGATGAAAAGTCGTTTTACGCCAGCCTATCAAAAGATGGCCCAACTAGTGAAAGATGGGGAAATTGGCACGATTCAAAAAATTGAAACTTGTCTACGGCGAGACATGCCAAAAGAAGGAACCACGTACCATTACTTGCCTGAACAAGGTGGTTGCTTATTAGACATGGGGATATACAATATTGCCTTGTTGACTGATTTTGTACACGGCACGCCTACTGTCGACTCTTTGACGGCGACGTTTGCAGATGGCATTGAAACTTCGATCGAAGCCACGCTGACGTGCGATCAGATTCCTTTAGTCCTCGAAAGTGGGTTTGACTTATTTAAACCAGCTGTCGCGACGATAAAAGGAACCCAAGGCACGGTCACGATGCCTGACTTCCATCGTCCCACGTCCTTTCGCATTGATTATCTGAATGGTCAAAGCCAATCCTACGAGCTGCCTTATATTCAGGATGACTTTCATGGGGAGATTGTTCACGCGATGACTTGTTTTAAGCAAGGCCTTTACGAAAGTCCCCAAATGACTTGGTCAGACTCTTTGCGCTTTGCCCAGTGGATTGATTGGCTAAAAAGTAAGCAATAACTTTTTCAATCAACACTTTAACGAATCCGCTTTGTTTCTCGTAACCAGCTCAATGCGGCTTGAAAGTCAGTTGCTTCCATTAACGCGTGCTGCCAGTCGCCTTGTTGCTCAGTGATACCGACTGGACTTTCTGGGATAAGTATAAAGGGAATTTCGGCCGCCTCGGCAGCACGTGCACCCGTCAATGAATCCTCAAAGACCAGCCCTTGATTCGGTGATAGTGCCAGCTTCGCTAATGCAAGCTGATAGATTGCTGGATTGGGCTTGGTTTCTTGAACAAGGTCGCCCGTAACCACGATATCAAAATATGGATCTAATTGATACGTATCAAAAATTTTGCGGGTACGCTCTTGCGCCGTCGAAGTGACTAAAGCTGTCTGGTACCCTTGCTTTTTCAAATAGTAGATAGTCTCTAGAAAATAGGGCTTAAGTGGAATGCGACCGGCTTGCAATTCTTGTAAAAAATAGACTTCACGCGCTTGCCGAATCCGAAAAATCTTCTCGCGGTCATGCAGAATTTCTTCTAGCAGTGCTGTTGTCTGTTGAACACTTTTCCCTGAAGTTTGTGCCAAAAAACTCTCTGGCAATGTCTCGCCATTCACATCGGCTCCTACACGCCATCCATCACGATATACCCGCTCTGTATCAATAATTAAGCCATCCATATCAAACAATATTGCTTTCACTTGCATCTTCTTCCACTCCTTTTCTCCTGATAAAAACACCGTTCATCTCTATAGTAGCAGATAAACGGTGTATCTTCTTATGAAAAAACACGGTAATTTGTTTGCCATTCTTTTGGCTCGAAGCTGACGCCAATCCCAGCTTTGCCCGGTATCATCAAGTTGCCATGGGATAGCTTTGCTGTGGGCGTAACGACATCAGACTGAAAATAGCGATTCGATGCCGACAAATCACCTGGGAACGTCAGCTCTGAGCGTGCAGAAAAGTGCAAATTACATGCGCGACCGACACCTAGTTCATACATTCCGCCGAGCCAAACGAGCATGTCCGCATCATTGGCTGCCTTAAGAATAGCCAAGGCCGCTGTCAATCCGCCCACACGCGGAATTTTTAGATTGATTGCTTGGCAACTATTAAGCGCTGCCGCTGTCTGGATATCCTCGACACTGCGAATGCTTTCATCCAGACAAATGGGTGTCTTGAGTGCTTGTTGCAACTGCGCATGACCGACGAAATCTCGCACGCCAAATGGCTGTTCAATCATCGCAAGCTGGAGTGTATCTAGTTGTTCAAACACTTGCCAGTCGTTCGTTCCTTGATACGCAGAGTTGGCATCAGCCATCAGTGTAAGAGTAGGATACGCTGTGCGAATGGCTTTCAGTGGTTGGTAGTCATAGCCAGGCTTAATTTTCACTTTAACACGTGTGTAGCCATTGCTGACTGCTTCATCGACGCGCGCAAGCAAACGACTACTATCGGCCTCGATACCTAGACTTATGCCGACCGGAATGGGACGCTTCACATCGCCAAGTAATGAATAAAGTGGCTGCTGCTGACTGCGGGCGTAGCAATCCCATGCAGCCGTCTCTAAAGCGGACTTGGCCATCCAGTTCCCTTGGACGTCAGCGAATAGCTGCTCAATGTCACTTGGATGCTGCCAGTCATGATGCAGTAAGCGCGGAATGAAGTATTGTGCCACCGTCTCACGAGCTGTCGCTAGATATTCTTCGATGTAATCCGGGTGAGCCAGTGCATCTAGCTCACCAAGACCAATCGCACCGCTCTCATCGTGGAGGACATAGATGGAGGCTTCTTTGGCAGTCGTCTGACCATAGCTCGTCTGAAACGGCCGTAAAAAAGGCACACAAAGATCATATTGCTCGATGCGTATAATGTTCATCTTGTCTCTCCTTGTTCGTCAAGCCAATGGCGCACTACTTGGGCAAAGGCATATGGTTGTTCGAGATGCACGCAATGGCCCGCTGCAATCACTTGTAGCACACCTTGTGGCAAGGCAGCTTTCATTTTTTGGGCAATCGCCACAAATTTTGGGTCTTGCTTGCCGACAATCAGCAAGACAGGCAGTACCAGTGTCGCTAGAGCTTGCCAATAGCTCGGCTGACTGCCTGTCCCCATCTCCCGTAAGCTAGTGGCTAAGCCTTGTGGATTTTGCGACAGTCGTTCATTCCGGACTTGGTCTATCAATGCTTGGGGCAAGCGAGTCTGAGTGGCAAAAAGCGGCAGCTGCTCCCAATACGTAACAAACTCTCGTATTCCTTCTTGCTCGACTTTTTGCGCAAGTCGCATGTCGCTTTGTTGCCGCTCTCTGCGCTCCTTTTCACTTGCTAGTCCAGGAGAGCCACTTTCTAACAGCAGACTTTGGATGCGCTCGGGGTACTTTATCGCCCATCCTAAAGCCAGTCGAGCCCCCATCGAATAGCCGAGTAAGTGATACGTGTCAACCCCTAGAGACTTCACGGTGGCGGCCAGTGTGTCAATAACCGCTTCATAGCGATAGTGACGAGCAGCGATGGCAATGGCGCTCTCGCCATGACCTAGGCAGTCGAGCGCTAACCAATTGTAGTCTGGAAGTAAGTCAGCGATGGCGGCAAAGGTCTTTTTGGTACCGGTAAAACCATGGACACACACCATGACCGGCGCCCCTTCTTTAAATGACCCGAGCCATTCAGAAGCAATCATGCCTGTTGGTTTCATCACCTATCGCTCCCTTGTGTTTGGACTTGTCTTAAGAAGTCTTCCCAAATCGTCACTGGCTCATCAAATGTCCCTTGCACTTCTATCAGTGCTGGCCGACGACTGGCGACTGCTTCTTTTAGCCTCGTTTGATAGTTGGCTAAGCTGGTTGGTTTTTCATAAGCTAGGCTGTAAAGCGTAGCGACCTGAGCAAACTCCAAGTGTGTCGGCGTCGCAAAGAGTGGATCAAAGTCCGCCGCCACAAGTGTCCGCTGACTAAGAAAAGAAAAAATCCCGCCACCTTGGTTGTTCAATAGGACAATCGTGAGCGGCAATTGATACGCCTGAACCATTTGCAACCCATTCATATCATGAAAAAGCGCCAAGTCGCCCGTCAGTAAAATAGTCGGCTGGTTCGTGGCACAAGCAATCCCAGCCGCTGTCGAGACAATCCCGTCGATGCCATTCACCCCGCGATTGCCCCATACCGTAACTGCTTCACTCGGTTGAATAAAGCGATCAAGCATGCGAATCGCATTGCTATTGGACACAAATACCTGCGTCTCAGCCGGTAGCTCTTCTAAAGCATGATACACCGCACTTGTCTCGGATAATACTGTCGGCCAAGTCGCAGTATGAATCAGCTTGGTAAGTCTTGCTTGTTCTTGTTGCCATACATGTAGCCATTCATCTGCACACGGCTTAAGCGGCAATTGTAAAATAGCCTGACAGCTCTCCGTGACCGTGTATGGAAGAAAATCCGTTGCGACTTGCAGTTGATCTAGCCATTCTTGGCCATCATCCACTAGTAACCAGCGCACATCTCCTGGCAGCCCTTTTAGCCAGAGCATGACGTTTTTACTAATCGGTAGGCGACCAAAGCGCAAAATTACTTCCGGCTGCACCAATTGTGTGAATGTAGCACTGCTTAGTAGCCCGTCAATTTGACGCATATGCTGCTGGCTAGTAACGCCACAAGTTGCCAAATTGGTCAGCGGGTCGCCAATAATTGGCCACTTCAATGTGTCCGCTACTTGTAACAACAAGCGTGCTTCTTCAGCCGTGCGCTCTTCACCGACCACAACGACACCTTTTTTCTCAAATAGCGACTGGTAACCCGTCAATGACACGGTAGTCTGAGCGATAAGATGATCCTCGACCCGCGGATAATTTCTCCGCTCTAAGTTCGGTAGTAACGGCTCACGCAATGGCATATTTAAATGAACGGGACCCGCAGGAGATTGACAGGCTTTTTTAACAGCCTGTCTGCCTTGCCACTCACTATAGCGTAGCAACTCTGGTGAGTCTTCCGCGACAGCCAGCGTGATGGACGACTTGACTTGTTTCCCAAATAATCCATCTTGGGCCATCGTCTGCGGTGCACCGACATGCTGCAATTCCGGTGGCCGATCAGTTGTCAGGACAACTAGTGGCACTCGGCTAGCTTTTGCCTCGCAAATTGCGGGATAGTAATTCGCCGCAGCGGTGCCCGATGTACAGACTAATAGTACAGCTGTTCGACTGGCTTTCGCTAAGCCCAAAGCAAAGAAAGCCGCAGAGCGTTCATCGACTGCCACATAATACTCAATATGAGGGTCGCGATGGATTAACAACGAGACCGGTGTGGAGCGTGAGCCTGGGCTAATGACCGCTTTTTGGATACCTGCAGCCACGAGGCCATCCAAAAAAGCCGTTACATAGTCAGTCATGATTTGTTGCTGGGTCTTCATCGCTAATTCCTCTTTTCATTGGTTGAAATTTGACACTCGTTTCCGCACGCTCTTCTATTGCGACTGAATCGGCTACAATGCCACAGCCAGCATAAAGTAGTGCGTGTTGCTTATACAAAACAGCCGAGCGAATCCCGACTGCAAACTCGCCACCATCTTCAGCTAATGAAAGCCAACCAATAGGGGCACCATATAGCCCTCTGCCGACTGGTTCTTGGTGACGAAGCCAGTGCAATGCTGCTTCCTTTGGTTCGCCGCCTAAAGCGGGCGTCGGATGCAACTGATCAATCATATCTAAAAAAGTCGGTCCCTTTGCTTGCCGTTTGCCGACAATAGGGGCATAGAGATGTTGAATGTCGCGATTTTTAAGCAAGGTTCGCTCGCCGACAGTCACCTGATTTTGGGTGAAAGGAGCGATTGCCTTGCGAATGCGATCCACCACGATTTGATGCTCATGCAAATTTTTTGCTGAATGCAACAAAGCTGCCCCAAGTGTCTGATCCTCATCGGCAGTCTGGCCGCGTTCGATTGAGCCAGCGACCGCAGCGGTATAAATGGTGTCCGTTTCACCCGCTAATAAGCGCTCCGGTGTCGCGCCGACAAAGATGCGCTCGTTACGCTGTAAGAAAAAAACATACGTCTGTGGCTGTTGCACCAGTAATCGTTGTACTAGTTGCGCCCCATCAATCTCTCGCTCCATCTCTAAGCGTAATTGCCTAGCTAGGACAATTTTTTTCAATGGATTGCCCGGATCTTTGATGGTCGCGACCGCCTCTTCAACAGTCGTTAACCACTGCGTTACAGCTAATTCTTCCATAGCTTGTACATGGTTGTCTTTTTTAGGGTGTGACGTTGTGACTGCGGCAAAAAAGCGTTGTTGCAGCTGATTAAAGTCAAGCGCTAGTTGCGCATAGGTCGCTGGTCGCTTAACGATGAGTGTGACGTGCCAGCGATGATGTTGGTAGACTAGCTCAATCTCTGGTAGCACAAAGCCCCCTTCAGCCAACTCGTCCCAAAGTGGGGCTTTCTTCGCTTGTGGATCAAACGGCAGTGCCCCCACTAAGCGACAAGCCTGTGACGGATCAAACAACTGTGTTCGTAATCGCTCTTTTTGCTGATGCATCTGCTGACTTTTAGCAGACGGTAGCTGAAACACTTCACCAATACCAAGTAACGTCAAAGACTGATCCGGCGTTTGCCAAAAAAACCGAGTCTCTGCTGGATCAAACGCCTGCAACATCATGGCCGGTGTCAGTGAGGTCTCATATTCAAATGTATAACTAAAATAAGATTTAGCAGCTTGGTAAGCTTGTTCATACTCAGGTGCCAAGCGGATAATCAATGTACTTCACTCTTTCTTCTGTTAAAAGTAGTCGCTTCAAGACTTTCCCGCTGGCTGTTTTTGGCAAAGCATGGACGACATAAATTTCTTTTGGTTGTTTATATGTTGCTAGTGATTGTTGCAAGTATGCTTGCAGCATAGCCAAGGTTACCTGACTACTGACTTGAATGTAGGCAGTCGGGACTTGTCCCCAGCGCACATCTTCACGACCAACGACGGCCGCTTCCTCAATCGACGGATGCTGGAGTAGCACTTGCTCCACTTCCGAGGGATAGATATTTTCGCCCCCTGAAATAATCAATTCACTCAGACGACTCTTTACATATAAGGCGCCATCCTCATCAAGATACCCTAGATCCCCAGTGTTAAACCAGCCATCTTGCGTCCACGCACTTGTTTGTGAATGATTCAAGTATGACTGGATGACTGATGGTCCTTGGATGAATATCTCCCCAACTTTTCCGGGAGCCATTTTTGGGTCACCAATTTTGATTGCCACATCGTGTAAGGGATAGCCCGCAGCACCGATTTTATTGGCTACTTCATCTGTAGGGACTGCTACGATTTGCGAACAAGTCTCCGTCATCCCAAACGAGGGCATGATGGGGATATTTTTCGCTAAAGCTTGTTGCACGACTGGCTGTGTGATTGGACCACCACCAAGTAATAGTGTTTTTAGCTGCGGATAGCCCGTAGCTGAGAGATAAGGCAGTAGCTGCTGCAAGGCACTCGTTACCAATGAGAGGACCGTGACTTGTTTGTCTTGCAAGCTCTCCTCTATCGCAATAGGGTCAAAGCCATCATACAAATACACCGCTAACCCTAATCGCAGCGAGCGTAGAAGAATCGACAGCCCACTAATATGAAACAGCGGCAAGACCAAGCCCCAGCAATCAGCTTGCGTTAAGTGCATGGACTGTTGCGTCGCCAAGGCACTTGCCTGATGATTGGCAAAAGACTGCGGTACTCCTTTGGGCCGACCTGTCGTACCTGACGTATACATAATTGAGGCGACTGCTTGTTCCTGATACCCCTTATCTATATAGTGCGTCTCAGGTACTGCAGGTAACGTCTTTGGTATCGTTAGCTGCTGTATAAAGTCAGGGACAGCGAGTGGCTCATCGCTAATCAAAAAAATAGTCTGCGCATCGGCCATCTGAAAGAGCCATTCTTGCTCCGTCAAGCGCCGATTCAGCAATTGAACCTCAATTCCTAATTCCCATAGACCAATAATTGAAAAATAACACTCCGGTGAGTTTTTGCTATAAAGCGCCACTCGTTTCGTATTTTGGGGAATGTGTGCCCCATAGTAGGCAGCGTAGCGCTGAGCAAGTTGGGCAAGCAAAGAAAACGACCAGCTTTCTTTTTTCCATAAAAAAGCGGGTCGTTCTGGATGAAGCAATGCTTGCTGTTGCAACCAACTGCCTGGTTTGTTCGTAGGTTGCATTATGGGAATTTTGGAAATTGGTCAAAATCCGGCGTGCGTTTTTCTTTAAACGCATCGCGGCCTTCTTTGGCTTCATCCATTGTATAGTAAAGAAGTGTCGCATCGCCTGCTAATTGTTGAATACCAGCTAAGCCATCGGTATCGGCATTCATCGCAGCCTTAATCATCCGTAAAGCAAGTGGACTTTTCGTCAGCATTTCTTCTGCCCATTCCATTGTTACATCTTCAACTTCTGCTAAAGGAACAACCGTGTTAATCCAGTTCATTTGCAAAGCTTCTTCAGCTGTATATTGTTTCGTCATAAACCAAACTTCTTTCGCTTTTTTATGACCGATAACACGTGCCAAGTAGCCCGCACCATAGCCACCATCAAAGCTTCCGACATTCGGTCCTGTTTGACCAAACTTCGCATTGTCAGCAGCAATCGTAATGTCACACACCAATTGCAACACATTTCCGCCACCAATCGACCAGCCTTTGACCATCGCAATGACAGGCTTTGGAATAACACGAATCAAGCGTTGTAAATCAAGAACATTCAAGCGTGGCACTTGGTCTTCACCTACGTAACCACCGTTGCCTCGCACTTTTTGGTCACCACCGGAACAAAAGGCCAAATCCCCTTCACCCGTCAAAATAATGACGCCGATATCCGTCTTGTCACGGCTAATTGAAAATGCATCAATCAATTCAAATACTGTTTTTGGCGTAAACGCATTGTGGACATGCGGACGATTGATACTTATTTTTGCGACTTTTCCATGTTGTTGAAACAAAATTTCCTCATACTCTTTTACTGTTTGCCATTCTCTCAAACCATTGACCTCCTTAAGTCGTTTCCTGTACTATTATACACAATTAGAGCTTTTTTTCCCAACGAACGAGATTAGAAACATGAACTGGAGGCACTGCTATGAATTTACTGACCCATCTTGGGATTAAAACCGAACAAGTTACCGCTGAAAAAGTCATCCTTTCGCTGCAAGTAAACGAAACACACCGGCAACCATATGGCGTCATGCACGGTGGCGTGAGTGCCGTATTGATTGAGACTGCTTGTAGTATCGGTGGCAATGCCAATCTGCAACATGCCCATGCGGTCGGTATCGATCTGTCGGTGAATCACTTAAAAAGTATCGCCACAGGACCTGTCACCGTCGTCGCCACGCCCGATCGAATCGGACGTACCATTCAAGTATGGCAAGCGACTCTCTATAATGACCAACAAGAAAAACTAGCAGTCGGTCGTTGCACACTCGCTGTTGTCACGCATTAAGGTAAAAATTTTTTAGAAAATAAGCAAAAATAAGAATCTCATCTAAAACTGATGATTATTCGTTATTTTTGCTTATTCTTTTTTATTTATGCGTTAAAAACCCTCTTTTTTATAATAATTATTCAAAATAACTTTACTTTTGCTACATTCTATCTTATGATAAACATACTTAATTGAATAAAAATTCAAAATAAACAGTATAAAACGAGGTTTTTGTATATGAATGCATATTTAGGAATTGTTATTGATTTCTCTAAAGTCGTCAAATGGTTACCGGCATTTTGGCAAGGCACCATCGTCACTGTCGCCTTAGCGATCATGACCGTCATTATCGGTTCGTTGATTGGCTTATTGGCAACCATCATGAAGCAATCAAGTTTTGCGCCTTTGCGCTGGTTAGCCAAAGCGTATACCCAAGTCGTCCGCGGCACTCCCTTACTGCTTCAGCTCTTTATGTGGTTATACGGCTTTCCCATTATCGGCATCTCAATCCCACCCATCCCACTACTCGGTGATGTGTTTGGCTCACGCGAATTTTTGACCGCTGTAGTAGCTCTTTCTATTAATTCAGGTGCATACATATGCGAATTACTACGAGGTGGCTTGGAATCGATTGATAAAGGTCAGATGGAAGCTGGCAGATCATTGGGTCTTAGTCGCTGGCAAACCATGAAAGCCATCATTATCCCACAAGCTGTCCGCGTAGTCTTACCAGGATTGGGGAACGAATTTATTATGATGATTAAAGAATCTTCCATCGTATCGGTCGTAGGAGTCTTCGATGTCATGTATACCTACAACATCGTCAAAGCGTCGACCTATTCGATTTTTGAACCGCTGATTGTTGTCGGGATTATTTATTTTCTTTTGACAGCCGGCCTAACTTCTTTAATGTCTATGCTAGAAAAGAGGATGCATGTCTATGATTAAAACAGTGAACGTCACCAAAAAATTTGGCGACTTAGAAGTATTAAAAGGGATTTCGACCGATATTCAAAAAGGTGAAGTCGTCGCAATTATCGGTCCTTCTGGCTCAGGGAAGTCAACGTTTCTCCGTTGTTTAAACTTAATGGAGACCCCGACAAGTGGGGAAGTCATCTTCGAAAACCAAGATCTGACAGCCAAGAAATTAAAAGCAGCCGATATTGATCAGGTTCGCGAAAAAATCGGCATGGTCTTTCAACATTTTAACCTTTTCCCAAATAAGACCGTCCTTGAAAATATCACTTTGGCACCAATTATGCGCAAAAAGATGACCAAGGCACAAGCAGAACAAAAAGCAGATGAACTGTTGCAAAAAGTCGGCTTAGCAGAGAAAAAATATGCCTATCCAAACCAACTATCCGGTGGTCAAAAACAGCGGGTCGCTATCGCTAGATCACTCGCAATGGAGCCCGATCTGATGCTTTTTGATGAACCGACCTCTGCCTTAGATCCGGAGATGGTCAAGGAAGTCTTGCTTGTGATTCAAGACTTGACCAAAAGTCATATGACGACTGTCATTGTGACCCACGAAATGAATTTTGCGAAAAAAGTCGCTTCGCGCGTGCTCTTTATTGACCAAGGACGCATCGTTGAAGAAGGGACACCTGAAGAATTGTTCCAACATCCAAAAGAGGAACGCACCAAATTATTCCTCGATAAAATCACCTTTTAATGACACTTACTGAATGGAGAGAATACTATGAAAAAAAATTGGGTATATACGAGCATCTTTGCACTACTAGCGGTCGTGACACTAGCGGCTTGCGGAACATCTTCTAGCTCTAGCAGCACAGACTCCGATGTACTAGCGAAAATCAAAGCAAGTGGCAAATTAGTCGTGGGGACGTCACCTGATTTTCCGCCATCTGAATTTTATATTTTAAATGATCAAGGAGAAAAAGAAATTGTAGGCAGCGATATTTCATTAGCTAAAGCCATTGCCAAAGAAATCGGCGTAAAAATAGATATCAAAGCAACTGACTTTAACGGCGTACTTGCCAACATTCAGACTGGCAGTGTCGATATTGGTATCTCTGGTTTCGTTGGAACAGATGAACGAAAAAAAATCATGGATTTTTCCGATGGCTATGAGCAAGAAGTCAGCGATGGTTATCAAGGTATTTTAACGACGAAAGAGATTGCTGAAAAGTATTCATCGTTAGCTGATTTGAAGAAAGCAAAATTAAAAGTTGGCGCTCAATCTGGATCAATTCAGTATGAATTAGCTTCCGGACTGACCTCAACAGCCAACTTAAAACAGTACGGCACGATGGATGCGGCAGTTCTTGCACTAAATGCTGGTGACATTGATGCGGTGACGGTGTCCACCACTTCGGTAGAACCGCTATTGACTTCTTTCCCTAACTTAACAATCTTAAGCAAAGAAGAATTTAATCTTGACCCTGACAACAAATATGCGACCAATGTCATTGGTATTCCTAAAGATGATGCCAACAAATCACTTATTAAAGTCATCAACAAAGTTATCAAAGAAAACAAAGAAAATGGCAACTTAGAGAAATGGAAAGACGAAGCCACTGAGCAAGCCAAAAAAGCGATTAGTGAATAATGATTGAATGAGAAAGAAGGCTATCTACATGACGGTAAAAGAACAACTGGTTGCATCAATTGAAACGAATATCGATGCATATATGGAGATTGTACAAACGCTATACGACAATCCTGAAATTGGTAATGAAGAGTTTGAAACAATGAAATTATTGGTATCCTATCTTACAAAAGCTGGGTTCGATACCCAATCAGCATACATTGTTCCGACTGGCTTTTTAGGAACATATGACACACATAAACCCGGACCGACGATTGCAGTAATGTGCGAGTATGACGCCCTACCTGAAGTTGGTCATGGCTGCGGCCACAATCTAATTGCAGCTATCGGTGTCGCCACTGGTGAAGCTGTTAAAGGCATTATCGATCAATTTGGTGGCAAACTACTTGTCGTCGGCACACCTGCAGAAGAAAACTTTGGTGGCAAAGTAAGTATGGCTGAAGCTGGCGTCTTTGATGCTGTCGATGTTGCCCTTATGGTTCACCCCGGCGTTAAAAATGGTGTCGGTGGTCGTTCAAATGCCTTAAATCCGATTAAATTTGAATTTTTTGGTAAAAATGCGCACGGCTGTCACCCTGACTTAGGTCGATCTGCTCTCGATGCAGCAGTGATGAGCTATCTGCAAATCAACTTATTGCGTCAATTTGCCAAACCACACACCTACATTCACGGTATTATCAAAGATGGCGGCCAAGCAGCCAATGTCATTCCTGGCTATGCGTCATTAGAATATTACTTCCGTGCACCAACTATGCCTTATGCGAAGTATTTAACAGAGCGCGCGACCAAAGCGGTGGAAGGAATCTGTCTAGCTAACGATGTGACATTTAAGACGTCCACTTATGAATGCCCTTATGAAGATACATTAATCAACTACACATTGGCAGATATCTTAATGGAAAAATACCAAGAAATCGGCTTAACAGATATCGCGCCCGTCGAAGAAGTAGCTGCTGGGTCGACAGATGTCGGTGCAGTCAGCTATAAGTGCCCTACCATTCAAGGAAATATCAAAATCGCCGATAGTCATGTCGGTGCCCACACAAAAGAAATGGCCGCTGCCACCATCTCACCTGACGGGAAAAAAGGGCTGATTTCAGCAGCCAAAGGACTCGCCTTGACCATTCTTGAATTACTTGAAAATCCTGAATTATTAGCAGCAGTCAAAGCCGAGCATCAAGAAACGATAAAAAAAGCACTGACCCTTGATTCGCTTGCCTAGTAAAAAAGACCAATCCTTCTAATAAAACCAGAAGATTGGTCTTTTTAATTGGCATTTGATGATTCGTTGCAGGATTAATAGGAGTATGTTACAGTTTTAGCAAATAAAAGGAGGGATTTTCATGACATTATCTACCGAACAACACGCACTGGCAGAAGCTTTACTTGACGCATATAAAAAAGGACATTCACTACCTATTAGCGAGGCCGAACTAACCGTCGGAAAACTAGAAGATGCGTATGCCATCCAAGCTTTAATCAGTGGACAAAAAGATACCCCCGTTGCCGGCTACAAAGTCAGCTTAACGAGTGAAAAAACACAAAAACTTTTTGACTCCAATGAACCATTATACGGAGCAGAAGAACAAGCTCAAATCCTGACCTCTCCTGCGACTGTCAACTTAACAGACTTTTTAGAACCCTTAGTTGAAATCGAGCTGGTCTTCACTGCAACAAGCACGCTATCTGAGACAGATACACTCCCTGAACTATGCGAAAAATTAACCGTAGCCCCAGGTATCGAACTCCCTGATTCACGCTTTGCAGATTGGTTCCCTGATTTGAACAAATATCTAGTCGTATCAGATGGGGCTGTAGGTGGAAACATTGTCTTAGGTGCCTCTCAACCAGTCTCAGCGATTTCATTTGATGAACTTGGACAAATTGAAGGAACATTGTTCGTAGATGACGAACAAGTAGCGCAAGGCTTATCTTCTGAAGTGTTGTCAAATCCTCTCATCTCAGTCCAATGGTTGATCAAAAAATTAGCCCAATCGAATCAACAAATTACTGAAGGAATGCACATTTCAAGTGGGACATTTATTTTTCCAGTACCTTTAAGAAAAGGGACGTTCAAAGCCGTTTATTCACATGGTATTGGTGAAGTTGTCGTATACGCAAAATAAAAAAGCACACTAGTTGGGGGCTAGTGTACTCGGGAGAAAGAAATGAAAAAAAGTTTGGTTTGTTTGGGTATGAATAGAGTATAGCTACCCAAACTTAAACAAACCATAGAGAAAACGCATCCATTCTTTTTTACTACTACATCCGAATCGACCAGACAAACTAGCTCCTAAATAAGACCAGAAAATCCCAAAGGTTGAGACATACCTTTGGGATTTTCTAGTCTTTTTATAACCAACAATATTTCACTTTTTTATCGGGCTAACTTACGAACGGTTTGCCGTTCTTTTAATTCAAAGGGAATAATCTCTGATGTCATTACTTGCTTTTTGGTAATCGAGTGAATCAACCGCTGACAGCCGCGCGCACCCATCTCATAAAAAGGCTGGGCAATCGTCGTAAGTGGTGGTGTCGTCATCCACGCGATACTTGTGTTATCATAGCCCACTACGGATAATTGATCCGGAACACGAATGCCCGCCTGATGGGCCACTGAGATCAATCCCAAGGCGACATCGTCACTGGCACAGACGATGGCAGTCGGCATCGTCTGATGAAGGTACTGCTTCATCGCTTGCTGACCAGACTCAAAGCTGAAATCACCAAATACAATCAACGAGTCATCCACAGCTAGTTGGTTGTCCTCAAGACAATTGAGATACCCAGCCAGACGTGGTTTACCGGCCACTGCATCGTCGGGATTGATGCCAGCTAGTGCTATCTTTTGATGATTTTGCTGAATTAAATAGTGTGTAGCATGATACATTGCTTCATAGTCATCAACTTTGATATATGGTAGTTGCTTGTCTTCAGAAATCGTCGATAACAAAATAGTTGGCACACCTAATTGACGAACCAATTCTTGCCGCTCTTGATTCAGATAGATAGAGACAATCATAATCCCATCCACTCGCCGATTGACCATTAATTTCAGGCTATCAACCAAACGTTTCCCTTCAACACCAGCATGTGTCAGAATGACACTATACCCATAATCATAGGCTATATCCTCAATTCCCGTAACGATATTTCCATAAAACGATGTACTGACATCGGGAATAATGATGCCGATGGTTTTGGTTTTATTGGTGACCAAACTGGTCGCCGCTTCGTTCTTGTAATAACCAAGCTCCTTTGCCGCAGCTAACACGCGGTCTCTAGTCTCGTCTCCATAGCCACCGATGTCATTGATGACGCGTGAAACAGTAGCCGTAGAAACATTCGCCAGCCGCGCGATATCTTTGATTGTGGTTGCCATGATTTTACCTACCTTATCTTTTCATTGAATGTCTCTTTGACACGCTGATTCATATGGTATACACGGGCTTCATATGGAGCAAGTGCCATCGTTTTTTGGTGTTGTGTCAGCTGTAGCTCATGCTCACTATTTGCCCCCTCAACAGAATGATTGTCGATGACCAGCGTCCAACTCTGACCACTAATTGCAGCTGGTAAGTCAATTTCAGCCGCATCTTTGGTTAAGTTTACCACCACGAGCATTCGCTCTGTTCCTAAAAAGCGTTCATAGACATAGACTTTGGGATCATCGAGTAAGTAATCATGGTAATGACCCGTAACGAATACCGCACGATTTTTTCTTAGCTGAATCAATTGCTTGTAATACGACAAAATCGAGTTAGGCTGTTTTAACTGTGCAGCTACGTTAATCTCTTCATAGTTTGGATTGACCACTAGCCATGGCTCTGCTGTCGAAAAACCAGCATTTTCCTCCGTACTCCACTGCATTGGCGTACGGCTATTGTCTCTAGAGATGCTACTCATTAGTTCTAGTATTTCCAGATTACGCTCACCACTATCTTCAAGCTTTCGCAGCTCTTCAATTTGCTGCTTGGCAGTCACGTCATCAAGCTGATCCAAGTCCGTAAAGGTCATATTGGTCATACCAAGCTCTTGCCCTTGATAAATAAATGGCGTGCCTTGTAACAGTAAATACATCGTAGCCAAGGCGGTCGCTGCCTTTTGGCGATACACAGGCTGATCATTACCAAATACCGAGACACTCCGCGGCACGTCATGGTTTTCCATGTACAATGCGTTCCAGCCTTTGCCGTAATCCAGTTGCTTTTGCCAATGACTGAGCGCTTTTTTCAGTGCGATGACATCAATTGTGTCCTGTTTTTCTCGCTTCCATAAAGAAATATGCTCGAATTCAAAAATCATATTGAAATACCCATCTTCACCGACCCACTCAGGTGCTTGCTCTGCCGTCACACCAGATGCTTCACCGACTGTCACAATATCATATTCTTTAAATATTTGACCCAATTCCCTCAAGTAAACACCGATGCCTGCCACATTGGTGAACGGTGAAAATGCCCAATCTGCTTGCGGCTTAGTATCCCAAGAAGATTTTTTAATATGTGAGATGGCATCAATGCGAAATCCATCAATTCCTAAATCTAGCCACCAACGAATCATTTTATATAGATCTTGCCGCATCTGCTTGTTTTCCCAGTTTAAGTCTGGCTGTTCTTTGGCAAACACATGAAGGTACTGTTTCTTTAGAGAAGGCACCTCTTGCCAAATCGATCCACCAAAAATGGATTCCCATTCATTAGGCTTTTGTGTGCCATCTGCCCAAATATAATAATCATGATAGGGATTGTCTGGTCCTTTGAGTGCTTCTTGAAACCACGGATGCTGATCTGACGTATGATTGATGACTAAGTCCATAATAATCTTAATGCCATGCGCATGCGCCTCTTTGATTAAATCCACCATATCCGCCATAGTACCATACTCAGGATTAATCGCTTGGTAATCACTAATATCATACCCATTATCGACATTGGGTGAAGCATAGATGGGATTCAGCCAAACAAAATCAATGCCCAGCTCTTTTAAATACGGCAATCTTTGGCGAATGCCATTTAAATCTCCGATGCCATCATGATTGGTATCTTGAAAACTTTTTGGATAGATTTGATAGCCTATCGCATCTTTCCACCAAGGAATCGTTTGTTCTTCGTGCATAATAATACTCCTTTTTTACATTGTTATTGAAAATAGATCATATCCCAATATTCTAGGCTACTAACCGGTACTTCTAAATATTTTCCTTTACTATCTTCTCCTCTTGTCATCGCCACGACTTTTGATCGACTATCAAAATCCGGATCTGGTGAAGTAAGATAGGCATGCTGATACTCATTTTCTGTATAATAGCGGACTGTCAATTTTTCTTTCTTATTTGGCGTTGCTTTTTTTCCTTCATTTGCTCGCCAAGTAACATCTTTAACGCCACTCAAATTAATGAGCTGAATTGCTTCAATACCTTTTTTTTCTTTTGCATAGGCCCAAATAGTATCAGGTTGGCCATCACTGCTGGTTTGTTCATCGACGATTTGAATCAATTTTTGATTATCTTCCAAGCCATCACGTAAGATATTTTGATAAGCTACAATAAATTCTTGCAGTGCATGTTGGCGTTTTTGGTGCTCTTTACTCATATATAGGTTCTTATTAGGGAAATACTCATTTGAAAGCATTTCTGTGCCATTCCCTAATTCAATTCTTGAACCACCCGCTGCATAAACGGCTGCATCGGTTAATAAAACGGCTGCTTGATTAAATGGTTTACGTTTCCCTTGGGCTGCTGCATAATCATATTCCATATAAGCCGGTATAATTAACGATTTTCCATTGCTTTCTTTACGTGACTGATCGATTTCTCGCTTCAAGCTCATATAATCATCATACGTATGCCCTTCACTGTCTTTATCCCAAGGCCAAATTTCAGAGTAGAGGACATCAACATTTGATGCATTTACCTGCTCGATGCCCTGCGCACCTACTGGATTAAAAGAAAGGTAGTAGCGATCCCCTAGACGTTCTTTTACGGTATTTAAAAATGACTTGTAGCTATCTTTCACATATTTTGCTTTTTCGGGTTTCCCAATATCCGCAGTGGTCCACATTTTTCCCCATTCCCCAACAGTGTCACCATGCCAACCATCAAATCCCATTACTTCTAATGCTTCTTTGTTTTTTTCGATGATATAATCTTGCCATTCAGGGTTATCTAAATCAAAGAAAAATAGATTTGATTGACCCGTGGGACTTGCACCCATTTTAAAGGTAAAGACATCCCCTGGCCGTCTACCAGCTTCTCCATGATCCTCAGCATAATGCAACAACCATTCGTCTTTAATTCCGTACTTCCTATAATTATTCGTTGCTGCGTAGACCATATTATAACTCATATTCACGATATTTTCTTGCTTAGCCAGCTGAATATATTCTTTTACTTTATTGCCATCAATTTGTCTGCCTGACCAATCCTGCCAAGTCATTGAGCCATCATCAGGAATCAGTTGATGATGCAAAAATTTCCAATCATAATATTCAATAGAGTTTAGCTGCCAATCTTTCATCTGTGCGATGGTTTTAGTGGGCGTTGCTTCATCGCCAAATTCTGTTAAATAGCCATAACGTGGAAACTTGGTCCAGTTACTCGAAACATCCACCGCTTTATTGGTTTGAGCAATGGTTTCTCCGGATTGATTTTTCATTTCAATTTGCAATAAATATCCTTGAAAATCGGTTTTTGGAGGCTGCCATTCAATGGTCATCTGTCCCTTACCGTTAACGGTTTCCCATTTTGCAGCTTTTTGATCAACTTTTTTCCCCAAATGAGTCACCCGTAATTGATAGGTTCCTTGATTTTTTTTTGCTTCATCCGCTAATGAAACGGTTAAGGTTACCTTGTCCCCAGGTCGATAGACGGCTTGGTCTGCGCTTATCTTATCAATTGACACGTTTGCCTGTTTTTGATTATTCATTCTCACCACTCCAAAGATTACTCCGACAACCAGAGCCCCACTTATTATTCCAAAAACAATTTTTTTCATATTTGCTCCCTTCAGTGCATGATTGTAAACAGTCGTTCTTATCAAAAAAACCGAACCATAATGAGACTGGTTCATGTCACTGCTTGTAACAAGTGAGATTCATCATCACTATCGTTCGGGTCTGGTTTTACTGCTATACATACATGTCCCTTTTTACTCAGCTAGTCACTCTGCACGTTGGTCCGTGTATTCGCATTCAAACAGTGCTTGTGATAACTCACGAGAAGGTACTTGGGAAAGTAAATTGAATCGTTTTTTCTTACTTGATTCATTCCGGTAACGATCCCATAATTGATCTTTTAATTCATTCTCAATATTTGCTCGTTTTAAGATATCAAAAACAGCCTGTTCACTAGTTTGTGTTTTGCTGTAGGCAAAACCTGATAGTGTGAGCATATGTTGCTCTTCTGGTTGATTGATTAAAATGATTTGTTCTTTCAACTGAGCATCATACATAGAGGAAAGATTATCGCCACTAACCTGTACTTCATCGGTCACGCGTAAATGAAACTCATGTTGACGTTCATTTGGCAGAATATCTTTCGATCCTTCTATTTCGATAACCAATTTTTTGGTTTCATTATCCAAACGAACGCGGGTCACGCATCGTTGATTTCCCTCATCTTCAATCAATTCATATTGATTGCTGCTTCCAGGGAAAATTTCCCAACGGATGGTTGTTGGCAATTCATTCGCTTTTGTTTGCTCAGGATGGGCATCTAAAGGTACAATGGCGCCCGCTTTAGCTAAAACAGGAATATTATTTAACCAACGATACATCGTAATGGTTGTATCGCCTTCATAACGACAGTTTCGGAAAAAGTCAAACCAATCTCCCTCTGGTAAAAAGACAGCCACTTTTCCTAACTCTGTCTGCCGATCCATTGGTTGTGTAATTGGAGCAACCAAAAGTTCGGAACCAAAGAAGTATTGATTACGCATACGGTAAGATGCATCTACTTCCGGGTAACGGTAATACATTGGCTGCATCAGCGGTTCACCATTCTCATGTGTCTTCACATTTGCTGTGTAAAGATAAGGCAGTAAAGCATGGCGGAAGCGCAAGTAATCCTTCATAATCCCGGCTATTGTTGGTTCATAGGTCCAAGGCTCCTTGCTTGTAAACGCACTTGATGAACTATGCAAACGATTGATTGGACTAAATACCCCAAATTGCAACCAGCGTAAGGACAATTCTTCGTCTTTGTATCCTAACATGTGTCCACCAATATCATGACTCCACCAAGAATAACCAATGTTCGAAGCCGTGACGGTCATGTATGGTTGGAAATCAAGCGATTCCCAACTGATAATCGTGTCCCCAGAAAAGCCGAGTGGGTACCGATGGCTTCCTGGTCCGGCATAGCGGGATAAAATTAATGGATCGTGTTTGCGTTCTACTTGATCTAGAAAGTGGTAATGGTTCAATTGCCATAACGGATCTAAGCCGGCTACTTCACTTTTTGTTCCTTGTTGCCAATCAATCCACCAAAAATCGACTCCATCTTCTTCCATTGGATGATGAACATCTTCGAAATAACTGATACGGAAATTTTCGTCATTTAAATCAAAGCGAGCTGGCTCTTCTGCCTCTTGGTCGAGATGCAACCGTTTTGCCACTCGTGGATAAGCTTCTTCAAATGCACGAATCCCATCAGCTGGATGGACATTGAGCGTAATCGCTAAGCCTCGATCATGTAACGCTTGCATAAAGCGCGTTGGATTAGGAAATAATTTTTTATCCCACGTGTAACCTGTCCAACCATTACCAAAACGTTCTGGCACTTCCGTCAAATGCCAATCCATGTCAATTACCGACACCGATAAAGGCACCGCTTCTTCTTTAAATTGTTCAATCAATTCTAAATAGCTATCTTCCGTGTATTTCCAATAACGACTCCACCAGTTTCCTAAAGCATAACGAGGTAGCAAGGGTGTTTGACCTGTCAACTGATAGAAATCTTTCAATGCTTGGAAATAATCATGTCCATAAGCAAAGAGGTAACAATCCGTTTCACTTCCTAGGCGCTTAACTGGTTGCTTCATCTCATCTATCGCAAAAGTTGTTGAATCGTCCATTATAGTGACACCGTTACGGCTCATGATACCATCTTCAAGTGGAATTTCTCCATCTGCTCCATCAAGTGTTCGCGTTGTTCCTTTTAGGTTCCATTCAGTATCTCCAAAACGCCAATGGTGCGTATAACCTGTTGCAAAGCGCACATCCATCGAAACTGTGTATTCATTAAATTCCTTTTCTTTTTCGTAAAAAAGATCAAAATTTGGTGTATGAATTTCTAGTTGCGTTTCCGTTTCAGAAATGGTTGCTGTTGGTGTTCCAAATGCACGATTTAAAACAGTTTGTGTCGGACGATCTTCAAATTGTCCAGTTTGACTATATTCCATCCGAATCAATTGATTCGTTAGAATTGTGATACGATAATGTTCTCCTTGAATAATAGACTTAGTCATCATTCTCTCCTATACATTTTTTAAAATTTTGGCAGCAAATGCCTCATATGGCTTTAATGATACTTCGCCACTTTTTGGTAATGAGGTGTGATAGTTATGCACAAGTACTTCCCCAATTTCTTCTTCCAACATAAACGTTTGCTTTGATTCCGAAAAATTAGCCACGACTAGCCATTTCTCACCGGAAAATTCTCGATAATACGCAAATACTTCTTCTTCTGTCTCTTCAATTAGTTCGTATTCGCCCCAAACAACAATCGCATGCTCTTTGCGCAATTCTATTAACTTTTTGTATGTGTAAAAAACAGAATCCTCATCCGCCAAACTTTGTTCCACATTAATTTCAGGATAATTTGGATTAACGTGCAACCAAGGAGTCCCTGTTGTAAAGCCTGCATTGGCCGAATTGTCCCATTGCATTGGTGTCCGGGCATTGTCACGTCCCTTAGCATTAATGGATTCGATAATGGCTTCTTTCGTATAGCCCTGATCTAGGCGCTCGTTGTACATATTAATACTTTCAATATCGTCAACTTCATCAATTGTTGAAATTGGGCAATTCGTCATGCCAATTTCTTCCCCTTGATAAATGTATGGCGTCCCTTTCATCATATGTAGCAAAATAGCAAACATTTTGGCACTTTCCACACGATACTCTTTGTCATTTCCCCAACGTGAAACGATTCTTGGTAAATCATGATTGTTCCAAAACAAACTATTCCATCCTTCATGTCCTAATGAAGTTTGCCACTTAGATAGAATTTGCTTCAATTGACCAATAGACAGTGGCTTCAAATCCCACTTATCTTTGCCTTCTTGTTGATCCAAACCAATGTGTTCAAATTGAAAAACCATTGAAAGTTCATTTCTTATCGGATCAGAGTATAATTTAGCGATTTCGGGTGTTGCTCCCCAAGTTTCACCCACCGTCATTACATCTTGCGAGCCGAACGTTGCTTGATTCATTTCTTGAAGATACGTGTGCAACATTGGCCCATTTCCTGTAATGCTTTGATCAGGTAATTTGCCAATTAAATCGATGACGTCCATCCGGAAACCACCAATTCCTTTTTCCAACCAAAAATTCATCATATCGTAGACTTCTTGACGAACTTTTTTGTTTTCCCAATTTAAGTCTGGTTGTTTTTTACTAAACAAGTGTAAATAATACTGCCCCGATGCTTCATCATATTCCCATGCACTTCCACTAAATGCTGAATGCAAATCATTTGGGACGTCCCCATTAACTGGATCACGCCAGACATAATAATCTCGGTATGGATTTTCTTTGCCTTTCTTGGCTTCTACAAACCAAGCATGTTCATCAGAAGTATGATTAACAACAAGGTCCATAACGATTTTAATGTCTCTTTTATTGGCTTCTTGGATTAATTCTTCCATATCCGCCATCGAACCAAATTCATCCATAATATCTTCATAATCACTGATATCATAGCCGTTGTCATCATTCGGTGATTTGTAAACTGGCGAAAGCCAGATAGCTGTAATTCCTAATAATTGTAAATAATCTAAACGGGAAATAATCCCAGGAATGTCCCCAATTCCGTCTCCATTGCTATCCTGGAAACTTCTAGGATAAATTTGATATACTACGGCCTTTTGCCACCATGACGTCATGTTAAATCTCCTTCATTTTTTCATATTTTTTAAAAATACCTAACAATAAGAACGATTTTAAGAAAATCATAAATGCGATGCCTATGAAGACACTCATATACAGTATGAAAACAAAAAGATTTGAAGAAAGAAACATCAATGCAATGACCCCAATTACACCAGTTACTGCTAAATTACGTGAAGCGTATACAGACCAGCCGGTTGAATCTGCTCCTTCTGGGTTGTCCAAATAAGCTTTGATTTTACGAGCATTATTTTGAACGATAAACTTCGTAATATCATTGATGTTTGTTTTGCCTTCTGCAGCATCTGTCGCAGTCACTGCATCATCAATTTCACTCAAGTTTTTGAAGAATTCGATATTGACTGGTTTCACTGAACCGTCTACAGCTTTTTGAGCATAATCATAAATTTTAGGATATTCTTTTTCCATGTCTTTTGAGTTCGCTACTTTGTCAAATAATAAATTGAACATTTCAACAACTTTTTCTGGATGAGCAAATTTCTTGCTAACAACCACGTAACCACCAACACCTGGTTTCGATACACCATTACTTTACCATCTTTGCTTTCAATTGCATATGGTGTAAAGGTTGCTTTAGGATTAGCTGTTTTGGCTTGAACCAATGCCCAATCAGAGATATGCCATGGTCCAGGAATAATACCTAATTCACCATTAATCATCATTGCGTTAATATCATCATACGTACGAGTACCAAATTGTGAATCAAGTAATCCTTCATCAAATAAATGCTTAACGTATGTTAATCCTTCTTTTGCTTGTTCCGTATTTGAACCATAAACTAATTTTCCATCATCACCTTTAAGGTAATTTTTTGGATACGCTCCAAATGAGTTAAAAATAGCTGTTGCAGTATAACCAGAGCTACCATGACTATCAGATGTCAAGAAGTTTGCTAAAGCTAAACCTTTTGTTTTTCCATTACCACCAGCATCTTTTTCTTTAAATGCTTTGGCAGTACTTTCCAATTCATCCAATGTAATTGCATGATTTCCATCTGGATCCAATTTAATTCCTAAATTATCAAGCCAGTCTTGTCTGAACCAAACCATGTTTGGACCAAAATCATTGGCAGTTCCAGGTAAAGCCATTATTTTTCCATCAATTTTCGCTGAATCAATTTGTACGTTATCAAACGATTTGTAGATATCTTTGATGTTATCAGATGCGTATTTTTTGTATACATCTGATAAGTCTGCAATTAAATCATTGTTTGCTAATTCAACCATTTCATCATGGCTCACTGCCATAACATCAGGAATATCGCCAGAAGCAATTGCTAAAGATACTTGACGGGTATAATCGTCGCCATTTGCTTCAAACGCACTTTTAATATCAACACCCAATTCTTTTTGATTAATCTGCGATACGCATTATTTGCATAAGTATCACCTTTTGGTAACTTAGAGTTCGGTTGTGTTTGTTGACCAACCGTCATAACAATGTTTCCATCGGCATCTTTCTTGGTTTCCTTTTTATCGGAACTCCCCCCCACACGCAGCTAATAGTAATGCACTACTTAATACTACCGCTCCAGTTAAAAATTTGTGCATTTTCCCCATTTAATTTTCTCCTTTGAGTTATTTGACATAGTCGACGACGTAATCGTTTACGTAACTAATAAAAAAATATATTTCTAAATTTACCACGTAACAGATTACTCATAAAAGAAAGAACGTAAACGTTTACACTGCGATAATAACATTAGCCTTTATTTCATGTCAATAGCTTTTCTAATTTTTACCAAAAAGAAAAGGCTTTCTTTTTGTTTTGATAAAAAGAAAGCCTTCCTTATTTTTTTACTATCAAATAGCTGCTTGACTGTATTCAACCCTTTGTACATTTCTACATTTATACTATCAAATCCTTTTTCTGCAGAAGAAAACACATGCGAATAGATAGGGATAGGGTGTTTTGTTTTAAAAGTCGTTACGGATATGTTAGTTATCAGATTCCTTTTTCAATGCCTCCTTTAGAGCTGTCATGAACGCTACTTAGTGCTTCAAATTGTTCCCCTCAGGGTTTTACAATATCAGAATGCTCAACAGTGACTAACATATCATCTTTGATATGCTTTTTTTCAAGTGCAGCATAATTAGCGGATAATAGCGTGTAATCTTTAAAATCTTTCGCATTTCTACTTAGACGTTTGATAGTAGATAGCAAGTCAATATCCTCTACTAATGATCGAGTAATCTCTGCTAGTATCAGAGATTGGTTTTTGCAATACCATAAATCATGTCTCTAATAAAATTTTTTACTGGTTTAGATAAATCATGTGATAGTTGTTCACAAACTCTTAAGTAAATTCAAAACTTATTATTTTTTTAAAAAGGCAAGCGCGGATACAGTTCTTAAACCACCCTTGCCTAGCTTGATGTTATTCAAATAAATGTAACGTCCTGATGCGTTCGACTGCTTCGACTAAGCGGGCTTCGCCAATCGTCAGTCCCACTCTGACGAACCCTTCTCCTTGTTCGCCAAAGCCGACACCTGGTGCGACTGCCACTGCAACTTCGTCTAATAGCAGATCACTGAAAGATTCACTTGTATGGCCTTTTGGTACTGGCATCCAGCAGTAGAATGCGCCATCAGATGGGTATGCTTGCCAGCCGATTTTTGCCGCAGCGGTCACGAATGCTTGGCGCCGACTTGCATACTGTGCTGCAATTTTTTGTAAAGGCTCTTGTCCACTTGTCAATGCTGCAACACCTGCTGCTTGCAATGCCGGGAAAATACCTACAAACAAATGGTCTTGAATCAAGTTAATGGCTTCGATAACTTCTGGATTTCCTACTGCAAATGCAATGCGCCAGCCAGCCATGTTATAGGTCTTTGATAGTGTATAGAGCTCGACCCCGACTTCTTTGGCTCCTTTGGCTTGCAAGAAGCTAGCTGGCGCCGTCTGACCATTTCCTAAGGCACCATACGCGAAATCATGAACGACAATCAAGTCATTTTCCTTAGCAAATTGAACGGTCTCATCAAAAAATTCAGGCGTTGCTTGCGCCCCTGTCGGATTGTTTGGATAGTTTAAATACAAAAGCTTAGCCGCTGCTTTCAACTCTGGCGACCATTCAGAGTAGTCCGGCAGATAGCCTTTTTCTGGTCGCAATGGAATCAATTCACTTTTGACATCTGCCAGGGCGATACCAGAAAGATAGTCTGGGTAACCAGGATCCGGTAGCACAATCGTCTCGCCAGGATTGAGTAAGGCAAGCGGCAATTCCACCAGGCCAATCTTGCTCCCACCCATCACTGCAATTTCTGTTTCCGGATCGACCGTTACACCATATTGTTGATAATAAAAATCCGCTGCTGCTTGCTTGTATTCATGATTACCGCGAAATTGTGAATATTTGTGCGTCATTGGATCATCAAGCGCTTGTTTGGTCGCCTCAACAATGAAAGCAGGAGTCGCCTGATCTGGATTCCCTTGTCCCAAATTAATGACGTCAGCGCCAGTTGCGATTTTTTTGTTTACCTTCGCCACCAATGAAGCAAAAAATTGTTTTGGTAACTGATTGAGTTTAGTCGAAAATACCATTGTTTGTCTCCCCTTTGCGAATTTGTTCATACAATGCTGGTCGTGCATCTTTAAAGACTGGGATTTCTCCTCGTACAGGCAAAATCGCAGCAGCATCTACCTCTCCGCGCGCGATGCATTCTTGGTCATCTAACTCGAGAATGATTTCTCCTAAAGGGTCAATAATCATCGAATGACCTGGAAAATGATTTGCAGGGTCAGCACCTACTCGATTGACCGCTATGAAAAAGGCTTGATTTTCAATTGCCCTAGCTTGCAGAAGCTTGCGCCACTGTGCTAAGCGTTGGACAGGCCACTGGGCACTGACAATATAGACTTCAGTGCCTTGTTGAGCTGCCAAGCGATACCATTCTGGAAAGCGCAAGTCATAGCAGATAAATGGACTGATTGTCACTTGGTTGTTTTCAAAAAATGCAAGCTTATTTCCAGAAGCTAAGTAGCGATCCTCGGCCATTAAACCAAATAAATGTGCCTTATCATACTGCGTCAGTACGGATCCATTTTCATCAATGACATAAGTACGATTGTAAAAATCCGCCCCTTCTTTCACTGCTACCGAACCACCGACAATCGTCACACGATACGTTGTCGCTAACTCTTTTAGTAACTGCAATGTTTCTTGACCGTTATAATCTGCTATCTCTTCTAGGCGCGTCAAATCATACGCGGTGTTCCACATCTCTGGCAATACCACAAGTTCTCCTGGCTGTAAGGTTGCTTCTTGGAATAGTTCTCTGACGTGTCGTTGATTTTCTTTTGGGTTTCCAAATGCAATATCCATTTGCAATAAGACTACCGCTATCTTTTTCATGCCGTGTCCTCCTTTTTGATACCTATTTTCTGATATAAAAAAGCCCTTTTCGTCTAGACGAAAAGGGCGAACCTCGCGGTACCACCTTTATTATGTTATCTCTTATGTTAACGGACATCTCACCGTCGTCTCAGCTCTAGAACTAAGACGCCGCTCCCAGCTCATGCTAAGGTCTGCCATCTATCTATTTTCACCAATCATAGACTCTCTAAAATCTGCCAATACCTTATCTTCTGTTCATTGCGTTTTCATCATTTTCTAATAATGATTAGTTTACGCAAACTTGGTTGATCTGTCAATGCTGTTTAGTCGACGAGTGTCGTTTGTTTGACATCTTCAATCGTTTTAGTCCCGGCTAGTTGCATCGTGATGGCTAATTCCTTGTTCAAGTGATCAAAGACAGAAGTCACGCCTTCTGCTCCACCTAAGAACAAGCTATAAATAATTGGACGACCAAGTGCAACCACATCGGCACCACTTGCTAATGCTTTGAAGACATGCTCGCCGCGACGCACACCTGAGTCAAAAATAATTGGTACGCGTTTGCGAACAACTTGTGCGATTTGTGGCAATACATCAAATGACGCTGGCGCACCGTCTAATTGTCGTCCGCCATCATTGGACACCCAAATGCCATCAGCACCAAATTGGATGGCTACTTCGGCATCTTCTGCCGATTGAATCCCTTTGACAATGACAGGTAAGCCAGACATTTTTTTGATTTTTTGGATATCTTCTGGCACGATGGCTTGTTTTGCTGCAGCATATATTTCTGAAATGCCTTTTCCTTTGCCTTCACCGGCACCAGACGCTTCACTAAAAGCGGCTAAGTTTGGCATTGGTAATGGGAAGGTGAAGTCATTGACGATATCTTCTTCACGGTAGCCACCAAGTGTTGAATCGACTGTTAAAATAATGGCTTTTGCACCTGATTGGACAGCCTTATCAAGTAAAAATTGATTAAATGCATCGTCTTTACTCATATACAATTGGAAAAATTGGGGCGCATCTGGAGCCGCTGCTGCTGCATCTTCAATTTTGGTATTTGCATACGTACTAATCGCAAAAATAGAGCCCGCCTTGGCTACCCCAATGGCCGTATCGACCTCCCCTTTGACATGCGCTAAACCTTGCGCGGCAGAGGGAGCTTGAATGATCGGTGTTTTTAAAGGAATACCGAATAATTCAGTCGACAAATCCACATGATCAATAGCTTATAATACGCGAGGAATGATTTTTTTCTTTGAGAAAGCTTGCGTATTTTCACGTAATGTCCATTCGTCTTCTGATCCGCCACGAATGTACCCAAACGCTCCTTTGTCCATGTCTTCTTCCACTGCTTTTTCTAAAGATGAAAGATTGACGATTTTAATTGGATGTTCTTCTTTACTTGTTGTATAGTCCATGATTACTCCACTCCTTTTTCTTCTTTACAGTGGCTATCATACAAATCTTACAAAAAGTAAGCAACTGATAACACTAAAGAAATTCAAGACAGCATCATTCAATCCCATGCAAAAAACCAGAAGATCCGCAAGCTGTTTCTCAAACTTTTGGTCTTTCTGGTTTCTTGCTTATAGCTAATGCTGTTATTCGGATGTAGTAGGGCGACTGCATGGTGCTCAAACCACCCACAGACACTCTTCTTAAATTAGGATGGCAACAGTTTGATATGGCATGAGCGTCATGTCTTTCATTACTTGCGTTTCTTGGTTGCTGATTAGGACCTGACCAGCTAAAAATTCATCAGGTAAAGCAATCGTTGCGTTTGTAGCTGATAAATTATTCATTACTACTAGTTTTTGATTGCCTAGTTCTCGGATAAATGAAAAAACTTGCGAATGATTTTTCTCATAGCCTTGATAGCTACCTTCTGCAATAATCGGATACATTTTGCGTAGCTGAATCAACCGCTGATAGAACCCAAAGATTTGCGGATTCTTTCGCTCCTGTTCGACAGAAATATTCGCATAATCGCCCGGCGCAAGCCACGGTGTTCCTGTTGTAAATCCACCGTTATTCGCCGTTTGCCACTGCATAGGAATTCGTGCATTGTCCCGCGATTTACTTTGAACAATCGCCAGTGCTTCACTCGCTGATTTGCCCTTAGCTATGAGCATCTGATAGGCATTTTTTGATTCGATATCATCAAATGCATCAATCGTGTCATACGTCGGATTAAGCATGCCGATTTCTTCACCCATGTAGATAAATGGCGTGCCTCGATTCAGATGAATCATCGCCGCTAACACTTGGGCACCAGCCACGCGATATGTCTGCCAATCGACAAAGCGATTAAGCGCTCTAGGCTGATCGTGATTATTCCAAAACAACGCATTCCACCCGTCGTGCTCGCTCATCCCTTCGCCCCATTCATGGAGAATCTTGGTTAGTTGGTGGAAGTCAAACTTACTCGTCGTCCACTTTTCACCAGCTGCATAATCCACTTTCAAATGATGGAAGTTAAAAATCATCGATAGCTCGTGACGCGTTTCTTGGGTGTATAAAACACCATTTTCAATCGTCGTCGAGCTCATTTCACCCACTGTGATCGTACCTCGTGGGCCAAAGGTGGCTCGATTCATTTCATGAATGTAGTCGTGGGCAATGGGTCGGTCGGTATATTCGGCTTTGCCAATACCATCAGCCGCGTCTTTTATGTGCTCATCTTTGCCAATGACATTAATCACATCAAAGCGTAGGCCCTCCACACCTTTGTCCAACCAAAAATCCAATACCTTTTGTAGCTCTTTGCGTACATCAGGGTTACGCCAATTTAAGTCGGCTTGGGTCACATCGTATAGATGCAAGTACCACTTGCCCGTTTGGCCAAATGGCGCCCATGCACTACCGCCGAACTTGGATTGCCAATTCGTCGGCTCATCGCGTAACAAAAAGTAATCTTGGTACTTCTTCTCTCCGGCTAACGCTCGTTGGAACCATTCGTGCTCGGTCGAGACATGATTAAAGACCATATCCAACATAATACCAATACCATATGTTTTGGCTTGAGCGACCAACTGCTCAAAGATTGCCATCGTGCCAAATATAGGATCGATGGCTTGATAGTCGGCCACATCATAGCCATTGTCTTTTTGTGGGCTCGGGTAGATAGGACTTAGCCACAGCATCTCTACTCCTAAGTCAGCCAAGTAGGGTAATTTCTCAATGATACCTGCTAAATCTCCGAACCCATCACCATTGTGGTCATAAAAAGATTTCGGATAGATTTGATACACTACTTTCTGTTTAAAAGACATTTGAAAACTCCATTCTATGTTCTTAGTTGCGTGACTGCACATGCATGATTGCTTGTTCTTTCGCGACTGTGCCAGTTTCTAGTACTGGATCGACTTGATACTCTCCGGAATTGGTAATAATGACTGGTGTTTGAGTCTGATAGCCCGCTGCTTGAATTGCTTCTAAATCAAACGCCAATAATTTTTGGCCACGCGTCACATGGTCACCCTGCTTCACAAGTGCGGTAAAATGTGCACCATTTAAATTCACCGTGTCCATACCAACATGAATCAATATCTCTACTCCTTGGTCATCAATTAAGCCAATGGCGTGCTTGCTTGGGAACAATAAGCTAACCACCCCTGTCACCGGTGCATACACACTGCCTTCAGTCGGCTCAATCACCATGCCTTGACCCATCGTTCCTTGTGAAAATACCGGATCAACTGCATGACTTAGGGGGAATAGTTGTCCATTTAAAGGTGCATAAATATCTTCATCTACTACTGTTACAGGCGCTACCGTTGGCTCTAAAGTTGCATCGATTGGGGAAATCGCTTCGCCTACGCGATCAATTTTGTTAAATAAGCCTGTTCTTCTAAAAATCAACGTCAAGAGAAATGGTACGACAATGGCAATCATCATGCCAATGGCAAAAATCAGATAGTACTTCGGCATGATGGCTAAAATACCTGGTAGTCCACCGACACCGATTGAAAAAGCTCTTACTCCGAAAATCGTGACAAACATACCAGCTAGACCACTACCGATCATTGCCGCCACAAAAGGATACATGTATTTTAAGTTAATCCCAAACATTGCCGGTTCAGTTACACCTAACCAAGCAGAGATAACTGATGGCACTGAGACTTGTTCTTCTTTCTTGTTGCCACGGTGAGCAAAGACTACAGCTAAAACAGCCGCACCTTGTGCAATGTTTGATAGACAGATCATCGGCCATAAGTTTGTTGATTTAAAATCAGCAATTAATTGGGAATCAATGGCTAACGTTGTATGGTGCAACCCAGTAATAACGAGCGGCGCATACAGTGCACCAAAGACGGCGCCAAACAACCAATTGACAGAAGAAGTTAAACCAGCATTTACAACGGTCGAAATTGCTGAGCCAATATGCCAGCCAATCGGTCCGAGAATCAAATGAGCTGCTAGAATCGTCGGAATCAATGAGAAGAACGGCACGAAAATCATCGAGACAGCTTCAGGAATATGCTTTCTGAAAAATCGTTCCAAGTAAACGAGCAAGAATCCAGCTAACATTGCTGGTATGACTTGTGCTTGGTAGCCAATTTTTTCCATTGTAAAGAACCCAAAGTCCCAGGTCCAATTCTGCGCAATCTCAGCCGCAGTCGTGCTATTTACGGCATATGCATTCAATAGCTGTGGTGAAACCAACGTAATCCCGAGGACAATCCCAAGAATTTCCGTTGTCTTCATCTTGCGAGTAATGCTCCACGTAATGCCGACTGGTAAGAAATGGAAGATGGCTTCACCTGGTAACCACAAAAAGCTATTGACTCCATTCCAAAAAACAGACGACTCTGTGATGGTTTTCCCATCAAGCCACCCCATCGGAACAGCTTCTAATACATTACGGAATCCTAAAATCAACCCTCCAACAATAATGGCAGGTAATAATGGCGTGAATATTTCTGCTAAAACAGTAATTGCACGTTGGAAAAATTTTTGATTTTGCTTGGCAACTGCTTTTACATCTTCTTTACTACCACCTTCAATCCCAGCAAGACTTACAAATTCTTGATAAAAAGAAGGCACTTCATTTCCAATAATGACTTGAAATTGTCCAGCATTGGTAAAAATACCACGGACAGCATCTAACTCTTCAATAGCAGGCTGATCAGCTTTCTTCGGATCATTGAGTACAAACCGCATTCTCGTTGCACAATGTGTCACCGCTGCAATGTTGTCTTTTCCACCGACGAGGTCAATCAACGACTTTGCATCTTTTTCAAATTTACCCATAACCTTTCTCCTTTCACTTGTAGGTACAAGTTCTATATTTTTATCATACCTGTTAAACAGTTTGTTGTAAAACGTTTTCACCTTTTTGGACAAATAATTAATGAGAATAAAATGAGAGAAAAAACTATATTTGTATTCCTTAGCTACAAATAACTAAGGACTCTTGTCTGACTGATTCATACTTGTTTTATTAATAACAGTCAACTAACAAATAAACTGGTATTTAAATTAATTTTCTCTCATAAAACGTTTTCTTGAATTTTCACCGTATCTACCTTATACTTGTTTTAACAAATACGTACAAGTTGAGGTATCATAATGAAAGCTTATGAATCCATGTATCAATTACTCGAAAATCGCATTTTAAAAGAACAAGTCAAGCCCGGTGAGTACCTTCCGAGCGAGCATCATTTATGCCAACAATACAATGTGTCCCGCGATACCGTGCGCAAAGCACTTAGCCTTCTAATGGCCAATGGATACATTCAAAAAATCCAAGGAAAAGGCTCCTTGGTACTAAAGCGCGAGCAGTTACGCTTTCCCATCTCTGGTCTGACAAGCTACCAAGAATTGCAACACTCTTATGGTTATGATGGGCGCACCGTTGTCGAGAAGCTCGTCAAGCGTGTCGTAACTCCTGAGCTGGCGGAAAAGACTGGCTTTGTACTTGATAGCTCGGTATGGGAGCTGGTACGTACGCGCGAGATCGACCATGCGAAAGTGATTTTAGATCGTGACTACTTACTATGCTCAGTCATTCCTTACCTTGATACGGAGATTGGTGAAGACTCCATCTATCGTTACTTCGAACAAGAGCTCCATCTACAAATTGCCTTTGCCGAAAAAGAAATTCGTATCGATCAATTACGAGATGAAGACCGTAGACTCTTAGATCTAAATCAAAATGATCATCACATTGCGGCTATTAATAGCCGCGTATTTCTAGCGAATGCGCAGCAATTTCAGTACACTGAAAGCCGTCACCGCATCGACAAATTCCGCTTTTATGACTTTGCTCGTCGCAATCCTTCGACCTACTAAAAAAGGGAGTGACAATCGTCATACTCCCTTTTTTTAGTAGCAAAAGCAGCTCTCTTGAAATAAGGCACAAATTCTCAAAAATTTGAAAAACAATTTTCGGAATTTCTGACTTATTTTTTAGAGCTAAACGCTTTTGTTTCAACCTTGCTAATCAGTTTACCAATGTTGCGATGATTTCTTTTAGCTGTGGTACGACCGTTTGTTCAAACCACGGATTTTTCTTTAACCAGCGACCATTTAACGGCGACGGATGAGGTAGTGGAAAGTACTGCGGTAAAAATGTTTGAAATTGCTGCACTGTCGTTGTCAAATTCGCCTTATTGTGCGGCAAATAATACGCCTGCGCATACCTTCCTACCAGAATTATCAGCTGAACATCGGGCATCAGCTTTAAGCAAAGCGGATGCCATTTCGCTGCGAATGCTTTGCGCGGAGGCAAATCCCCCGTTTTCCCTTTTCCAGGATAATAAAAATCCATCGGCAAAATGGCCAAGTCGTGCGACTGATAAAAGGTCTCATCAGATAGTCCTAGCCACGATCGCAATCGTTTCCCACTCTGATCGTGCCAGACTATCTGTGACGCTTGCGCTTTTTTCCCCGGGGCTTGTCCGATGATTACCACTTTGGCCTCAGGATGGATAGTGTACAGCGGATGAATGCCTTGCTTAGTGTATATCAGATTATCTTCATCTTGCTCAATTGCTACTCTTAACTGCTTGGCATCCATCCACAGCACCTCCTATAAAAACTCTTCAATTTTGTCTAAGACCGCTTGTTCGTTATTAGAACCAATTACTTGAGACGCCGCTTCTTTGACCGGCAACAACGCATTACCCATCGCATAAGAATGCGTCACTTCTCGAAACATTCCCACATCATTCATATTGTCGCCAAATACGGCAATTTCATCTTTATTAAGTTGAAATTTCTTTTGCAATTCGCGAATACCGACTTCTTTGCCGGCACTATTAGAAATAATATCCAGTGCTTGATGGCCACTTGTCACCACCGTTAATTCTTCACCGAAAACATCGTGTAGCTGTTGATTCGCATTGGCAAGCTGCTCAGCTGGAAAATTTAAAGCAAACTTAAAAATATCGTCAGGTATCGGCTGTTGCAAATCAATTTGGGTAATGTGGCGATAAAAAAACTTCACGTGCGCCACAAAATCTTGAGGCAATTGATGGTGAATATAGACCCCTTTTTTGCCCGATAAGACTAGGCGATGGTCAGGTAATTCGTCTTTCAAGTAGTTTAAAAGCGGGCGATGAAATTCTTTGGCGATGGTCTTGGCACGTACTTGCTCGCTATGGTAACGAATATCCGCACCATTGTCGGCAATATAAAACAATTGCTCACCTAAATCTGGAAAATAATCCACCAAGCGCCAGTACTGATTGCCTGAAGCAACCACAAAATGCATCTGCTGTTTTTCCATCTCTTGTTTGATTGCCAAAAATCGCTCGCGATCATATGTTTTCTCGTCATTTAGAAATGTGCCGTCCATGTCCACGACTACTGCTTTAATTGTCACACTCTTTCTTCCCCTCCTACTTACTCTTTCTAGTATAAACGATATCAAAAAAAAGAAAAAGAAAGGGTCTCCCCTTTCTATACGGACGCAATCGACAATTGTTCCCTTTCATATCGTTTCCTTAACGCCAATGCTTGCTCTGGATAATCTGTATGAAACCCATAGACATGACGCTCAAAACACATCCACATCTCCGGTTCACTATTGACCGTAAACGGGCACACGTCTTTATCTAAGTCTGCTAGTTCCAACTCAGATTGAATAAACCACGCAAAATTCGCATCGATTCGATTGATTACTGTAAAATAATTCGCGAATGCCACCGTCACGACCGAGCCAATGGTCACCCATGCTTTTGGTGTCACTGGATCTATTTCATGTAGTCGCTGCAAGGTCAATAAATTAAAGCTCGAATACGTCACGGTAAAGGGCCAATTTTTTGCATGTGTCAGTTGTACGACTTTTTCTTCAATCTGGGGGTAGTCTATCTGGTCGGTCTTTAATTCAATCGTCAAAATTCCTTGGTACTTTAACTCAGCCAATAAGTCCAAGACTTCAGCTAAAGTGGGTATTGGCTCATGCTCGTAATGAAGAGAAAACCAACCACCCGCATCTACAGCTTTTAATTCCCTCAGAGTCTGATCGATTACCCGCCCTTTTCCGTTCGTCGTTCGATTAATGGTTTCATCGTGAAGGACAACCACCTGACCATCTTTTGTGACCTGCACATCCAGCTCAATCCCATCAACATCAATACGGACACTTTCTGCAAAAGCAGCCAAAGTATTTTCGGGATGTGTCCCCTTGCTTCCTCGGTGAGCAAAAATTTTCGTCATTTTTTTCCTCCTACTAGCTACCTAGCATCCCATCACAAACTCGTTTCGAAAGCTACTTTCAGTTTAGCATGCGTATGTTAAGTTTCGTTTAGCTTTGTGTAAAATCTCTGCGCATCCTCTACTTGTGATCTACATTGTAATTTACAGTAAATTTCCAAGATATTTTCTTTGAACAATCACTAATCCTATGCTGTCTTTGGCCTTGGAAAATGAAAGGATGGATACACATGAGAAAGTATGCTGCTGAATTTATCGGAACATTTGCTTTAGTCTTATTTGGGACAGGAGCAGTTGTGATTGCTGGATCAGGAGATACTCCAAACAGCGCTTTAGGGATCGGCTTGGCTTTTGGTTTAACCGTGACTGTCATGGCATATGCTGTTGGTGGTATTTCAGGAGGACACTTTAACCCAGCCGTTACATTGGGAATGGTAATCATCAAACGAATCGAATCAAAAGATGCTATTTTTTATATTATTGCTCAATTTTTAGGTTCGTTAGTTGCTTCTGCGGTTTTAGGCGTCTTTATTAATGGATTAGGCCTAGCTAATGATAGCTATGGTCAAACAGACTTCGGTGGTAGCGTTGGCTTAGCCATCTTCACTGAAATCTTAACGACTTGCTTGTTTGTTTTTGTCATCTTGATGGTGACAAGCAAAAAATATGGTGTTGGCAATTTTGCACCATTTGCAATCGGGGTAACGTTGAGCTTGTTAATCGTCTTAGCACTAAACATCACTGGCGCTTCACTGAACCCTGCTCGTAGTTTTGGTCCTGCTATTTTTGCTGGTGGATCAGCTCTTACTCACTACTGGGTTTACCTTGTTTCACCATTAATTGGTGCGGCGATCGCTGCTTTTCTTGCAAAATACATGGGTAGCGAAGAAGCATAACTATAAAGCTGTGACAAAAAATTAGCTTCGTGCATGAGCACAGAAATTCCGAAAAGTGCGTAGAATGCATATATGAGCATGAAATATATCTAACATTTAGCTAATTGGCTGCAATTTAAAATCACGCTATACTTTACGAAATGAGATACATTTTACATGAATCACACGAAAGCCAACCCTATTGCGAGTAGGGTTGGCTTTTTGTTCGTTGCGACTGCGACTTAGTTATCGTCTTTCTCGTCTAACCAATGAGAAAGACGATAACTAGTGTTGGGATGTTATGGTTCAAAACGATGTATACTCCATTGTTTGACGGTAGGCCCATTTACTGTCACACCTTTGATTCCTTGATAGATTCACTTAAGGTCGCCCAGTGATTGGTCGGACCGTGGCCATGACCAACTGCGATGCCTTGCTCGATTGCCCCTTGAATGAATTGTTTACCAATCAAGATTGCTTCTTCTAATGGCGTGCCTTTCGCTAATTCTGCCGCAATACACGCCGAAAATGTATCGCCTGTCCCGTGCGTATTTTGCGTTTCAATTCTTGGGCCGCTTAACCACTTAGACTCACCTGAAGCAAACAATACATAATCGCGCGCCTGCTCTCCTACTTGGTGACCACCTTTAATAATGACGTGCTTGACTCCAAATTGTTGAATCATCTTGGCGGCCTTCATCATATCTGCCTCTGTATGTATCTCACAATCAGCTAGCACTTCTGCTTCTGGAATATTCGGCGTCACAATTGTCGCAAGCGGCAACAGCTCTGTCCGAATACTTGTAATCGCATCGGCTTCTAATAACGGATGCCCACCTTTGGCAATCATCACCGGGTCAACGACTAACGGTCCAAAATCGACCGCTTGTAAGTTCTTCACTACACACGCTACGTGTTCACGATCGGCTAGCATCCCAGTTTTAGCTGCACGGATCTGAAAATCAGCAGCCAGTGATGCGAACTGGGCATCAATAAAGGCTGGTGGGATGGGGTAACTCTCTTGTACCCCTAATGTATTTTGTGCGGTCAATGCTATGACGATATTCATCCCAAAGGCATGGCGTGCTTGAAATGTTTTCAAATCCGCCTGCATACCTGCACCACCACCTGAGTCTGAACCGGCAATCGTTACGACTTGTGGCGTCTCATTCATTTCCACTCCTCCAATATGCTACTTTCTTTTGAAGTGCCTGTACCTTTTCCTTCACGTCTATCGCTTTCATAATTTCACTGACAATCGCCACACCGGCAATCGGGATATCCTGAAATGATGCTAGGTTGTCTTCTTTTATCCCACCAATCGCTACGACCGGTATCTTAACTGCTTGAATCACAGCTTGCAGTGTCTCAAATGAAGTGACTGGTGTTTGTTTGGTCTGAGTTTCAAACATCGCACCAGTCCCTAAGTAATCGGCACCTTCTTGCTCTGCCTGCCGCGCCCGTGCTGTCGTTTTGGCCGACACACCTAAAATTTTAGTGGGACCAATCAAGCCTCGCACGACATGGACGGGTAATTCATCATCGCCAATATGGACACCCGCTGCATCGACAGCTAGACAAATATCCACTCGGTCATCAATAATTAGCGGAATGCCATAACGATCCGTGATTGCTTTGACCTTCAGTGCTTTTTGATAAATCGCCTGCGTCGTACCCGTCTTTTCTCTTAGTTGGACAATCGTCACGCCAGCTTGACAGGCTTCCTCTACAATTTGTAAAAAGGTCTGATCATCGTAATCGTAGCTACCTGTGACTAAATATAAACTGTAGTCTGCCATAAGCTACCTCCTCGAATATCTGCCGCCCAATCTACTTGATTCATCAATAAGGACAGCTGATTCAATGTCTCTTGACGGAAATTAGCCAAGCCAGTCGTGCGCTTCCGCGCTGCTTCTCCGCATAAATTAAAATAACTAACAGCGGTAATCGTCGCTACAAACACATCATTTCCGACACCAAGTAATGCGGCAATTAACGCACCCACAATGTCGCCCGTTCCTGTAAAGCGATCCAATTCCGCAACGCCATTTGCCAAAAAGGAGGCGTGGGTACTTGATACGACCAAATCTTTTTCACCCGTCGCTAAATAGACCGTCCCTGGATGTTGGTTCGCCTCAGCTTGCATCGCCTTAGCTAGTAACAACAACTGCTCCTCCTCTTGGTCTGCAGCACTAGCATCTACTCCCCGCGCACTGCTCTGTAAGCCACAATAGGCACGCATCTCTGAACTATTACCTTTAATGACAGTCGGTCGATAGGCAGCTAGCTGATGCGCCAACTCATACCGCAATTCGGTAGCAGCTACCCCAACAAGGTCAATCACAACAGGCGTCTGTGTTTGCTCAGCAAAACGAGCAGCCGCCAATAAATTCTGCTCTCGCTCCACTGATAAATGCCCGAGATTTAACAGTAAGCTATTGGTTTGATCAAATAATTCCGCAAATTCACGCGCATCGTCTGCCATAATCGGCTTAGCATCAATATAGAGCAACGCATTGGCCATTGACTCACAGGTGATTTCATTGGTAATGCATTGCACTAATGGTGACGTGGTGAGTGGAAAAACACCTTGTGTCAACCGACGAAACGAATCATTGCTATTAAACAGTACCATTATTCATCCCTCCAAACAGTCGTTGTACTCGTCTAAATGGTTGTGTTTCTTTTAATTTCAACAATACGAAAAAGCCAATAATCGATCCCGAAATCGCTCCACCAAAGAAACGTGGCGTATATAAAAACCAATACATGCCTTGCTGGCTACCGGTGAACCAGACCATCACTGGATACGAAAGCAACGAACCAATCAAGCCAGTACCGATAATTTCACCAATCATCGCACCCCACACTTTGCCAGTATATTTATAGCCAACACCTGCTAAAAAGGCCCCAAATAATGCCCCCGTCAATGCTAATGGCGGAATACCTAATAATGTCATGCGAATAACGGCACAGACAAAAGCCATAATAGTCGCATAAAGCGGGCCAAGTAACGTCGCTGCAATGACATTCATCACACTCGACATCGGTGCCATCCCTTCAATTCGAAACAACGGTGACAACACAACATCTAGTGCAATCATCATGGCTAATAAACTAATTTTTTTGACATTTATCGTTTGCTTCATTTTCTTACCCCCTCATTCCTGCTGGCCATTTTTCCAATTGATAGGCCATCTCCCAAAATGCATATTCCATTTTTGCACTAATGACAAACGCAGTAACCATTTGTTCTTGTTGTTCTTGCGAACTTTCTTGATACAAGCGATTGAGCAAGGCGCATTCTTTGTCAATGGCACTCTCTTCGCCACCATACGTCTCAATCCACTGCTGGTAATAAGGATTTGGTGACTGAATGCCAGCTTGCATTAAGGTTTGACCAATCTCAGCATACAACCAAGAACACGGTAACAGACTCGCAGCGGTCACCCAATCATTGGCCTCTACTAATTGCCGATACATGTGTGACACATAATGATAGGCAGTTGGCGCAATCGCGGTCTCCTGCAGTTCTTTTTCATCAATCTCCAGTTGTTGAAAAAAATGCGCCCGTACTTGTAGTTCCCCTTCAGCTAAATGAGCCCCATTTTCCCGCATTTGCTCTGCTAACTCAGGAATCGCCGTCCGCTCAGCTACCAGTGCATACAGACGAGCAAAGTGCGTCAAATAATAGCAATCTTGAATCAAATAATAACGAAATTTCTCCATTGGCAATGTGCCAGCCTGTAACTCTGTCAGAAATGGATGCAGAAAGCTCCCTTCCCAATAAGGTTTTGTTTGCGCTCTAACAATCTCGGTAAATAACACGCTCATCTCACCACACTCTCTACTATTAATAAACCATTGCCCACAAGAATAAATACCATTGCCCAGATACTTGCAGACCGAGCTAGATGCCATTTTTCAAAATGAGTCCGCGTCCCATTCTCCATAAATCCCCGCGAATACATCGCCTCCGTATACCGATCACGCCAATTCATCGCTAAGAAAATCGTCTTCACATAATAATATGCTGACCATGGATAAAGCCGCTTTCCTCTTAAGAGACTCGCATCCCGCATATCGCTGACTTCGCGTCGTATCTCTGGTGCGGCATGCACGACGACTAAGATTCCGTAGACAAACGTCGGCGGTACTCGATATTGCTCCAACACCAATAAACATTCTTCAAAATCAACTCCTGCGACAAAAACAAGGCCCAATGCCGCAAATGCATACGTCCGAGTCAATAAGACCCACGCATCTGATAGACCATCTCCTTGAATCATCACCGACCAAAACGTCGTAATCGCTGGAATAAAAGGAAACAATAGTAAGACCCATATGAAGCCCCATTTTCTCGTCACAAAGAAATAACCCAACACGACAAGGAACAAATACACATTCAACCAAACCGAATACGTGAACGAGACTTCAATCGTAAAAAAGAACACCGCAAAGATAATTGCAGGTATCGCAGTGATTTTCTCTTCCATCAGTGCACCACCTCCTGTAATTTCTGCTCAGATAGATGCATATGATGCTCACTCACACCTACTAACGGTTCAAGACGATGAGAGACGATTAAAAAATTCGTCTGCTCTTTTTTTTGGGCAAGCCAGTCCACAAAGTACTGACACGCACGCGCATCCAAGCCAGTAAATGGTTCATCCAATAGTAAAAACTTGCGCTCTAAACTCAACATCGTAATCAGCTGGATCATCTTTTTTTGTCCTTCGCTTAGCTGATAGAGGCCCCGGTTCAGTAAATGCTGGATCCCCAGCTCTTCCATCGCTTGAAGTTGCCGCTGCTTAATCGCTTCACTCGGCTCTTTCGGAAATGCCAACTCTTGATCCACGTGTAACGTGACAAATTGCTGCTCCGCATGTTGCACCGCTAGTGTCATTTGCTCATACAACTTCTGTTTCCCAAAGCGACGGGATAGTTTCTTGTCTTCTAAAAACATCGCGCCGGTGTATGGATGCAGCTGCACCATCGCCCGCAATAAGGTCGATTTCCCGACGCCATTTTCACCGGTCAGCGTAGTAATTCCTTGCTTAAACGCCACAGTTTGAGGTGTTACTAATGGTTTCGTTCCTTGATGAAGTGCCACTTGTTGCAAGGTAAAAAGCGTCGTCTGTGACGCATTTGCTTGTGTGAGCTTGCCGAGCGGTTGCTGCGTTGCTAATTGCGACACAGATTGCTCTGTCAGCTGCCCACCTTCCATTCGGATAAAGCGATCGACGAAAGGAGCGTAGTCGGTCAACTCATGATCAGCAATCAAGATTAGTCTTCCTTGATTACGCAGATCAGCCAATTTCTCAATCAACCATTTTCTTGACAGCGGATCAACACTAGCGAATGGTTCATCTAGTAGTAAGATAGGGGCATTCATCGCTAACAACACCGTCAAGGCCGCTCGTTGCTTCTCCCCACCAGATAGTGTCGCCAACTCTTGATACAGCAGGGACTCCATCTTCATTTCATGAATCGCCTTGTCCATCCGATCCTTTGCTTCTGCAATCGCAATGCCGCTATTCTCCATAGCAAACATCAGCTCTCTGCGGAGCGTCCGCATGGTGAATTGCTGACTAGGATTTTGAAACATCAACCCAATTTGTTGAGCTTTTTCTGTCATGGTTCGTTGCGCATTGTTTTGCCCGTTCACCAAGATTTCTCCCTGATAGGTCGATCCGTCAAACCCAGCCACCGTATGGAGCAATGTCGTCTTCCCGCAGCCGCTATCACCTGTCAACAGAACAAATGAGCCTGCCGAAAAGTCGGCTGATAATTGATTGATAATAGTAGTAGCTTCTTTTTGAACAACTAACTCGTTTATCTCGATGCCTTTCATTAATGCGACACACTCAATCCTTGTGCCTTGTGGAAAAGAGTCACAATTTGTTTCGTCAAAAAGATACCAAAGAAGCACACCGATGCAAAACGCACCACAAACAAGGCCACTACCATCCAAAAGCCATAAGTAGCATAACCGTATTTAAAGAATTCATAGATAAAGCTAAACACTGTCGTTCCAATCGCACCATAAAACAATGGCAGCGTATCATAGCGACGGTAACCAGTAGCCATAAATCCTACTTCTGTCCCCATTCCTTGGATAAACCCTGAGATTAATACACTCGCACCAAAGTAAGAGCCATATAACATTTCTGCTAACGCAGCGAAAACTTCACCTAATACTGCACTTCCCATTTTTGGGATTAACATACCTGCTACCGGTGCTGCCATGACCCACAGCCCAAATAAAATTTCATTTGCAAAAGGTGAGAAGCCAAATGGTGTCAATGCTGCTTCAAGTAACGTATAAAGTACGCCGGCCCCCATAAATACCGCCCCAAATAAAAATGCCAGTAAGGCTAAAAATACAACTTGTGGTAATGTCCACTTCGCTTTTTCCATCAAAAAAACCCCTTTTCTTTTTCCTAACTAACTAAAGGAACAAAAAGGGGCGAGAGCAAACCATCCAAAATACCCGTCAATGAACTAGTCACTAACGGGTACGATTTTATGATTTAAACGACATTTCCCTGCGACAGCATTAACTGCATCAGGTTCAATGGGTATAATCTCAGCTTTACGCACCCCAAATGTTTCTTTATTTAATTGTGAAGTTATTATACCATGTATTTTTCACAAAGACTAGAAAACCTTTCCAAATTTTTCCCAAAAATGTGATAGCGGACTTTTAAGCCGGAATCCAACGACGAAACAGTATGAACGACACTAAAAAGCCCAGAAAAGCCAACAGTTAAGGAACAACTTTGGCATGTTCTGGGCACTCGGCTTATAGCTAGTGCTACCTCAGCCTGTTAATCATTAAATTGCGGATTCTCCACGTTCCCCTGTACGAATGCGGACCGCTTCTTCTACTGGGTAGACAAAGATTTTGCCATCGCCAACGTTGCCAGTCTGGCATGTTTTGACGATTAAATCAATCATTTGTTCCACACATTTGTCTTCTAATACAAATCCCACTTTAATCTTCGGCACAAACGAAGTGATGACTTCTTGACCACGAACATAGTCTTTCAATCCTTTTTGATGCCCAAATCCTAATACTTGGGTCACCGTCATACCGATTGGATTTTCTTCAAATGCGTTTAGCATCGCATCTTTTAAATCATCTAACGTTTCTTGTCGAATAATTGCCTCGATTTTTTTCATAGCGCTCCTCCTCGTTTGTCTGATTTTAAGAATCTAGTCCCATAAATGTTGGGTAGGCACTTTCATCATGTTCACTGCGATCTAAACCAAGCGCTTCATCTTTCGCTGATACACGAATCGGCATAATCAATTTCACAATCGAAATGATAATAAAGCTAGCAACACCTACATAAACAATCGTGATGACTGTTGCTTCTAATTGAGCGACAAACAAATCAACACCACCATAAAGCAAGCCAGTGCTACCATTTACTGCTGGATCAGCGAAAATCCCTGTCACGATTGAACCAAAAATTCCACCCATACCATGACAACCAAATGCATCCAACGAATCATCGAAGCCTAATTTTTGTTTAATAATCGAAATGCTATAGTAACAAAACGGACTAACTAATAAGCCAATCACGATGGAAGACCAGATAGAGACAAAGCCAGCACCTGGTGTAATCGCAACTAATCCGACAACCCCACCGGTACATGCACCTACAAGTGTTGGTTTACCAGTAGAAAATCGTTCCACTGCCATCCAAGAAAGCATCGCTGCAGCTGCAGCAGTATTTGTTGTTAAGAAAGCTTGAATTGCAATGCCATCAGCTGCCAAAGCAGATCCGGCATTAAAAGCAAACCAACCAAACCATAAAAAGCCAGTTCCTAAAACGACGAAAGGAATATTGTGTGGACGATATTCCGCTTGTTTAAACTCACGACGTTGACCTAATACTAAACACAAAATCAATCCAGATAAACCAGAGCTGATATGAACAACTGTCCCACCAGCGAAGTCAATGGCACCTAGACCAGCGATAAAACCGCCGCCCCATACCATGTGGGCCATTGGTGCATAGACAACAACTAACCAAATTGCCAAGAATAAGAAAATTGCCGGGAATCTCATCCGACCAACAACCGATCCTGTAATAATAGCTGCTGTAATTAATGAAAACATCATTTGGAATATAGCGAATAAGCCATCCGGAATGCCGCTACCTTCTGTCATGGATACGCCTTGGAAAAAGATATTATGCAGATTCCCTACAAAAGTCCCATCTCCACTAAATGAAAGCGAGTAGCCGACTGCTACCCAGATGATTGAAGCAAGCCCCATCGTTCCAATTGACATCATCATGGTGTTTAAAATATTTTTTCTTCGTTCTAGTCCTCCGTAAAAAAATGCGAGTGCCGGTGTCATAATAAAGACCATTGCACTACAAATGAGAATAAATGCGATATTTCCTGTTTCCATAGACTTGACTCCCTTCAACGTTTCAATGATTGGTTTTTTATCTTCCATGTTAGATATACTAACATCATTCATTAGGGAAAACTAGCTATTTTTTCATCAAACTTACAGAAAACAAGTTAAAATACAAATTTCGAACACTAAAACTAATAATATTCTGTATTTTGTCCATATAATTAAAAAAAATTTAGGAGCAGCTAGTAGCTGTTCCTAAATATGATAGATTTCTTTACATTGAAATTCTTACAATCTAGTTACGACCTCGTCCACCACCGCCAAACGAATTAGTGGAAGCTGCTGAACCATCTTGTGAAACATTGGTGACAGTCGATGTTAAATCCAATGTCCCTAATTGCGTCCCACCTGAAACAATGCCATCTACTGAAAGACCGTTTGTCGCATCGCCACTAAGCGTTCCACCTTTCACCAAGACGTAGCTTTCATTCGTCGATAACTTCGCTGTGGCAATAACCAAGTGTTGGAATTCTTTAGTCGGACTGACAGCAATAATTGTATTTCCTCTACTGTCTTTCAAGCTAATTAATGTATCGGCACTTTGCGTACTATCAAAGTAAATACCAACTGACGTGACAGTCGAGTCATCGCTGACATTTTCAGCCATATCTGTCGTACCTACCGCCAGGAGCGTTCCACCCGTTAACGTAAAGTCACCATTGTAGTCTAGCGCACCATTACCTCCTTGTGTCGGTCCATATACCGCCACCGTTCCACCAGACATTTTGATATTACCGTTACTATCTAAACCGTCACCTTCTGCATCAATCGTGATAGTGCCGCCAGTGATTGTGATTTCTTTGCTGTCATCAGATGACTCACCTCCGCCACCGAATGAATCTTGACCAAATTGACCGCCGCTTGATGAGTCACTGCCGCCAGCTGCATTAATCCCATCATCGCGACTGTACCGCCACTAATGGCAACCACGCTACCTTCCAAGCCTTCATACGAATTTTGAATCGTCACAGTACCGTCTGAAATCGTCGTTGTATCATCTGCATGGACACCGTCATCTCCTGATTGAGCCGTTACGATTGCACCAGATAGGGTCACATTGCCATGGGCGTGTACACTATCGTCAGCACTATTGATAGTAATTGTACCACTAACTAACTCGATATTGCCGCCAGCTTTTAATCCTTTGTAGCTTTCATCCACACTTACGGAAGAATCATCATAGCCATCTGCCGTCTGAATGGTGACTTTTACGGCTTCCGCAGCACTGGCTTTGTTATGAGAAACGGCACGCTGTATCGCGATACTGCTAATGGCAATACCGATGCGCTCGTCATCGATAAAAACGGTGACTTCTCTATCGTCAATGAAGCAACGACCGACGCTTCAGAACTAACGGACGCCGAACAAATTCTATCATTCGGCCCTGCTTTGGTCGAAGATGGCGAGATCACTGTCGATGAATCCTCCGAAGTGTCGCAATCGATGACAAGCAATCCGCGGACTGCAATTGGTCAAGTCGGTGAAAACCATTACGTGATTATCGTGTCAGAAGGTCGGACCGATTCAAGCGAAGGCCTTTCACTCTATGAATTAGCCGAAGAAATGAAAGAAGCCGGTGCCACGACCGCTTATAATCTTGATGGTGGCGGCTCATCGACACTATACTTTAACGGCAAAGTCGTCAACCAAACAGTCGGCGGTAGCCAAAATAGAAGCGAACGCGAAGTCAGCGACATCATATACTTTAAATAAAGGAGGCTCCCGATGAAAAAAACAACCATCTTATTTTACCTTTGCAGTAGCGCGCTACTGTTTCTTTTCCAGTACATTTACCAGTACTTTGGTCACGGCGTATACTCTACTAGTCTCACCTACGTCTGGCTCATCCCATTGATAGGCGGCAGCTTGTTAGCAACGCTTGCAAAGATTACCCCTGCCTATACGACGCGCCTCGTACGTAACTTGGGCAATAGCGCGCTGGCCATTTTTGTCTAGTGGGCTATCTTGAATGGCATCCTAGAAATCGCCGGCAGCGACTCTCCCTACCTCACTGCGTATCTCTATGCCGGTGTCGCCTGCACCATTCTCAGCTGTGCGGCTTACATCCGCCATCAATTAGCATAAAAAAGACCAGAGCATCTAGAAGTTCTCAAACTTCCAGATGCTCTGGTCTTCTTGTAGCTGAACAAGTCTGTCTCAGCCTCTTTTCCTATGGATCGACGGTGTGCTGCTCTTACTAGTTATTCGCAGGTTTTCTTTTTAATCGTAAGGAAACAAGACCCGTCACAAACAAAATTACCCCCGCGATATAATAAGGTGATACTGGATTTACATCAAATAACGCACCCGCTACGATTGGCCCAAGAATATTTCCGACACTCGTAAACGTTGAATTCAATCCATTCACGACTCCTTGATTGTCACCCGCATTGTGTGACAAGTAAGACGTCACGGCCGGACGAAACAAATCGAACGCCAAAAAGACCACAAATGTCGACAAAATTACGAGCCAATGTTGCTTAGTCAGTGAAATAACGATGATAAAGATCGCGCTAATAAAGAATGTCCACTGAATCAAACGAATCTCGCCAATCGCTTCCACAATCCGATGAAAGAAAAAGAGCTGGGCGACTAAAGCAAAACTACCACTAAACATAATAATCAACGATATATCCGTCGTAGTGAACCCGAAATTCCAACTCGCCATAATGCTATAAATAGACTCAAACGCTTGTAACCCAAACGAAGAAATCAAAATGACGACGAAAAAGCCAAAGAACAACGGATGAAACAACACATTCAAAATTCCTTGCTCACCTTTTGCTTGTTCTTCCATCGTCCGTTCTACTTGTTCGTCTTTTGGTACTTCCTTCAAAAAGACCAACGTCACGACAAAACCTAAAAAAGCTACTACACCAGCAGCGAAAAACGGCACCCGAGTCCCAAACACCGCCAACAAGCCACCAATCCCAGGACCAATAATAAATCCACCACTAATCGCAGCCGACACATACCCCATCGCCTTCGAACGCTCTCTTAATGTAGTCAAGTCCGCTACATACGCTGTGACAGAAGGCATAATGCACGCCGCCGAAGCCCCGCCAATCAAACGCGAAACATAAAACCAAGACACCGATTGTGCCCATCCAAATAAAAACTCTGAGATAGAAAACAAACACAGGCCTAAGACAATCATCGGCTTTCTTCCCCATCTATCCGAAGCACGACCAGCAAACGGCGAAACGACCAACTGAGCAAACGCAAAAATTGCCACCATTAACCCCATTGTCGTCCCACTTAACTGCATCTCTGCTTTTAACAGTGGCAAGACCGGTATCACCAGCCCCACACCTAGAAAGACCAAAAATAAATTCGCATACGCTAATAAAAGCATTTTTTGTTTCAAGCAATCCCTCCTACTCTTACTTTATTTGATTAAAATCCATACTCATTCAGTTTACAAAAAAAAAGACGAAAGTCAATCAAGCGCTGACCTCGTCGTTAGGTGCTTAACTATTCTTTTTGATAGAAATGAATGTTTTATCCTAATTAACCTATACCTTACTACGCTAATCCATTGTCTCCAATCGAAAACAAATCTCACGAATGCCAAAAAAATCATCCAGTATTTGGCTTGCTGCCAAGAAGACTTGTTCTGCTTTTTGTTGCTGATCTTTGACAAACAATGTACCTTGATTGCCTTTTATTTGATAACCGCCGAACTCTTCTTGCAAGGCTACCGTTGTCGTTCCTTTTGAAAATTGGATATACTCGTCATCAAAATCCATCACTAACTTTTGGCAAAACCCTTCCACCATCGCAACTTCTTTTACTAATGAGAGCGTATCTAGTTGATCTAATGAGCGCTCGAAGTCCTTATACTTTAGCGCATAAGTCGTACACTTCACCGTGGCGCACGCATTGCATCCCCCATCCACAAAATCATAACTGCTCTCAATCACCACTTCATTCATCACTGTTCCTCCTCGTTTCTTCATGTGATAAAGATAACATGATTCCTATGAAATGACTAGCTTCTCCTGAAACTGTGTTGCATTGCGAAAAAATATGATAGAATACTTGTATCTTGCAATCTATACCCCAAAGGAGCGAGTTTCTTGTCTAAAAATAAACGCCCTATTCTTATTATTGCCAGTTTAGCGACCCTTTTTGTCCTATCGCCTTCAATCGTACAGGCTGATACATTCCTGGAAGTGGCTTCAATCACTGAGATTGGCAAAAATCTTATGTCTATATTTGCCATTAATTATGAGTTAATATTTGGTATTGGTAGCTTTTTAAACGGTATCTTGTTTTTACTCATCGCTTGGGCTCTTCCTGCATCGAAGGATTCGCAAGCAACTGAAAATGAAACAATTAGCTTAAAAAAACGCCAACAAATCCATCAATCCTCTAGATTTGTTTGGAAAAAGATTTTCGTATTAATCGGCCTAATCTTTTTATTAATCGGCATCTTATTGCTTTCCGTTTCAGCCTTAATGTAGCCTGACACTTGTTCCAAACAAAAGACCAGAAAATCCCAAAGTTTGAAATGATATGCTACCCCTATCTAGGACAAAGAAATAATTAACGTCCTAGATAGGGGTATTTCGTATGTCTAAAAGAAAAATGAAACTAAGCGTTGAAGAGCGAATACAGATAGTTGAGAATTATCTCAATGGTCAAAGCAGTATCAATAAAACAGCTCAAGAAGCAGGTGTGAACTGGAGTACAA
>ENA-OWZU01000019-OWZU01000019.1-human-gut-metagenome-genome-assembly--contig:-NODE-19-length-64677-cov-19.477020_pt1 | contig 64677 bp, 60 predicted proteins | sample MGYA00249263_ERZ652121 | MGnify/ENA primary metagenome ERZ652121 (study PRJEB26925, sample SAMN05827113) | human gut metagenome | biome: ENVO:2100002; feature: ENVO:00000062; material: ENVO:00002003... | reverse complement strand
AAAATATTTGGCGTCACTACTCAGCTTGAGTAACAACACCAAATATTATAGAACCAAGAAAAATGGTTTAAAGGAGAAAGCATGAAGTATGAATTACTAGGAAATAGTGATTCTCCAATATTTCAAGTCCAACTAAAAAAAGGAGAATCAATCCAACTCGAAAGAGGAGCCATGGCCTATCATTCTGGTGTCGAGTTGACTGGAAAACTAAACGCAAGTAAATCTGGTTTAGGTGGTCTGATGCATGCAATCGGCCGATCAATGACAAGTGGCGAGAGTATGTTTATCAGTAGTGCCACGGGGCTAACTGAAGATAGTTTCATCGGTATTGCGCCAGGAAAACCAGGTAAAATCCATCCTCTTCAAATATCAAATACTAAGCAGTATTGCTTAAATACCGGTGCATTTCTTGCCTGTGACTCGCAAGTGACGTATCAGATGGTTAGACAAACTATCAGTGGCGCATTTTTCGGGGGAACGGGTGGATTATTTGTCATGGAGACCACTGGCGATGGCAATCTATTTGTCTCTGCTTTTGGTGATCTCTTAGAATTGACGGTTTCACCCAATCAGCCATTGACCATTGATAACGAACATGTCGTTGCATGGGATACCAATCTTACTTATGACATTCAAGTGGCATCAGGTACGTTTGGTTTTAAAACGGGTGAAGGGTTAGTCAATGTTTTTCAAGGCTCTGGTAAAGTCATCATCCAAACTCGTAATTTACGGAATCTTGGAGAGGCGTTAACCCCATTTTTGAGTGCTGGAAGTGGTAGCTAGCCAAAATCATTTTTTCAAACCGCTTATAGAAAGGTTCATCATTTTGGTGAAGAAATCGACCGTCATTCAGGCATCTATCTCAAAGATAAGATGTCTTTTTTTTATAAAAATTATGGAATACATTCAATATGAATTTAGTGATACTAACAAGATACACTCTATTGAGAAAAATTCTGATAGCAATAGAAAAAAGTACCAGAATATGGAATTGCCCCTTCAAATGGGACAGTATCAAACAAGCATTTTTACTGGGATACAGATTTTCGATATTCTATCGGAGACTTGTCGCCCATTTTTTTATTGGCCTTTCTGCATCAGTTCTGTAAACCGTTTGCACCAACTTTTTAGTTTTTTTAGTCTTTTTCGCTTGCAAAAAAAATGATTTGAGCATATGATAAGTGACACAATGTCATATGACAGTGTGTCATTTTTTAGAGTAAAGGGGTGAAAACGTGCCAAAAGAAACATTTTTCCACTTAACGGAGGAAAAGAAATGTCGCATCATGAAGGCGGCTGAAAAAGAATTTTCAAAGAATCCATTAAAGGATGCCTCAATCGCCAATATCGTGAAAGATGCAGAAATTCCGCGCGGAAGTTTTTATCAGTATTTTGAAGATAAGGAAGATTTGTATTATTACTACTTTAATATTTTGCATAAATCAAGTTTTCGAGATTTGTTAAAGACCATTCAAGAATATGACGGAGATTTATTTGCGGGCTTTGAAAATTTCTCAGAGAAGATGATTACCAATGTATTAAAAGACAAACATGCGAACTTTTATCGGAATTTATTTATGAACATGGATTATCGAGCATTTAACAAAGTTTCCCCTGAAATGAGCGCTGGTCAAAAAATGGATGCAAAAGTTCAAAGGGAGAAGCATTTAAAAGAACAAGAAAAAATGTGGACATCTATTGATCATTCAAAACTAAGAGTAGCGAACATTCACGAGTTACGGATGTTACTCCATATGCTGATGCATAGTGTTTTTTCTACTATTATTGAAGCTTATCGCCATTTAGCTGAGGATGAAGAATACGATGTAAATCAAAGTTTGCGAGACTTACAACGCAAAGTCAGTTGGATCAAATCAGGTGCCTATCAGCCAAATCCTGAACCGACAATGACAAAAGAAAATAATGAGTAAAGAAGGTTGCAGAAGTGAAATTATTTAAGTATCTAGGAAAATATTGGTATGCCATTTTGGCTGCCTTACTCCTTTTAGTGGTTCAGGCAAATAGTGATTTGTCTTTACCAAGCATCACCTCTGACATTGTTGATGTGGGTATCCAACAAGGTGGGTTAGAAGAAGTTGCCCCGGATAAAATTCGAGCATCCACGCTCTCAGCGATTGAATTATTTATGACCGATGCTGAGAAAAAAGCAATAAACGAGAATTATAAAGAAACGACCGAGACAATCAATGATAAAAAAGTGACTGTCTACAAATTAGATTTACAAAAAGGAACAACCAAAGAAGACTTGTCGAAGATTTTTGAACTTCCAATGTTCATGTTGGCATCCTCTCAATCTAGTAGTGCCAAAACTGAATCGTCTGCGAAATCCATTTTAACTGAATACCAAACGATGAGTGAAAATGGCCAAAAAGCAAAAGAGCTAGGGGAGCAAGCGAAAACACTTGCAGCCCAAGCGCAAACAGCAGGTGCAAAAGCGCAAGCGGCAGCGGCTAGTGGAGATGTAGCAACGGCTCAAAGTGAAGCACAAAAGGCTCAAACACTAGGTGAACAGGCCAAAGAAGCGGGCGCACAGGCGCAAACATTAGCCAATGAAATCCAAACAACTAGTGACGCAATGCCAGCGAAAGTCTTGGCAGCAAGAAAAGAAACCAAATCTGAACTAGGCGACTTGGGTGAAGATTCGTTAAAGACAGTTGGGATTCAAGTAACATTAGCAGAATACAAAGCATTAAAAGTGAATACCAAATCCATTCAAACAGACTACATGGTAAAAAAAGGTACAGAAATGGTATTGCTGACGTTCATCTCGGCTTTGGCGTCAATTTTAGTCGGCTTGATTGCGGCAGTCGTATCATCTGCGGTAGGGAAGCATTTGCGTGAGCGTCAATTTAAAAAAGTCTTGCAATTTTCAAATGCTGAAATGGATAAATTTTCAGCGGCGTCATTGATTACTAGAAGTACAAATGATATCCAACAAATTCAATTAGGATTAGTTATGATTATCCGTTTGGTGCTTTATGCACCAATCTTAGGCCTGGGTGGTATTTACCACGTATACAAAACAGGTACAGGAATGGGCTGGATTATCGGTGTCGCGGTCGGTGCGGTCTTGCTATTAGTCTTGACGTTATTAGGTACGACAATGCCAAAATTCAAGAGCTTACAAAATCTAGTTGACCGAGTAAACTTGGTCTCAAGAGAAATCTTGACAGGCTTGCCAGTCATTCGTGCATTTTCACGAGAAAAATATGAAGAAAATCGATTTGACCGTGCTAACAAAGATTTGATGAAAACACAAATGTTTGTAAACCGTGCGATGTCTATCATGTTCCCAGTTATGATGCTATTGATGAATGGTGTATCAGTCTTGATTGTCTGGGTTGGCGGCCACAATATGGAAGCGGGCGAGTTACAAGTCGGTGATATGATGGCCTTTATCACATATACGATGTTGATTGTCATGGCCTTTATGATGTTATCAATGGTATCAATTATTTTACCACGTGCGAATGTATCAGCTGGACGTGTCGATGAAGTGTTGGAAACAACTCCAACGATTATCGATCCTGAACAACCAAATGATAAAGAAGACTTCCAAGGTGTCGTGAAGTTTGAAGGTGTATCCTTCCGTTATCCAGAAGCGAATGAAGATGTTCTTCATCATATTAACTTTACTGCTCAGCCAGGAAAAACGACAGCGATCATTGGATCGACTGGATCTGGGAAATCAACCATTGTGAATTTGATTCCCCGAATGTATGATGTGACAGAAGGTCGAATCACGATTGATGGCGTAGATATCAGAGAAATGAGTTTGCATAAATTGCGTGAGCTGATTGGCTTTGTTCCACAAAAAGGCATTTTGTTCTCAGGTGACATTGAATCCAATATTAAATTTGGGAATGTCGATGGTATTTCCGACGAACAAATGAAGAAAGCTGCGATGATTGCACAAGCAGAAGAATTCATCCAGTCCAACGATGCTGGCTACCAAAGGGAAATTTCTCAAGGTGGTACCAATGTATCTGGGGGACAAAAACAACGTTTGGCCATTGCACGTGCACTTGCCAAACAACCAAAAGTGCTTATTTTAGATGATTCACTTTCAGCGTTGGATAATAAGACCGATGTTGCGTTGCGGAAAGCATTAGCAGAACATGCGCAAGGAATGACGCAATTAATCGTTGCCCAAAAGATTTCGACGATTTTACATGCGGACACAATTATCGTCTTAAATGAAGGCCGAATTGTTGCCCAAGGTACACATGAAGAACTCATGGCAACTTCAGCTGTTTACCAAGAGATTGCTTCGTCACAATTAAGTAATGCCGAATTGGGCTTGGAAGCAGAATAGGAGGCGAACCAAATGGCAGAAAAAGAACAACCTCGCCGCCCTCGTGGTGGTATGGGACCAGGTGCTGGTATGGGCGCCGTAGAAAAAGCAAAAGATTTTAAAGGAACCATCAAAAAATTATTGTCGTATATGGGAGCTTATAAGGTAGCTATCTTCTTTGTGATGATCTTTGCGGCTGCATCGACAATCTTTAATATCTGGGGACCAAAAATTTTATCCAAAGCGATTACTGAATTATTTAATGGCTTGATTAAAAAATACCAAGGAACAGGAAGTATCAATTTTGACAAAATTGGTTCAATTCTCCTTTTCATGCTCGGCTTATACACAATTGCCGCGGTGTTTGGGATTATTCAAGGCTGGATTATGTCAGGGATTTCGCAAAAGATTACCTATCGTATGAGAAAAGAAATCTCGGAAAAAATTAATCGCATGCCGATGGATTATTTTGAAAGCCGTACGACCGGTGAAGTACTGTCACGAATTACTAATGATGTGGACACGCTGGGCCAATCATTAAACCAATCAATCACACAGTTGATTACATCGATATTTACAGTCGTCGGGGTCATTGCGATGATGCTTTCAATTTCCGTACCGATGACCGGAGTTGCTATTTTAATCGTGCCAATTTCATTGATCTTGATTTTACTTGTAGTCAAATTGTCGCAAAAGCATTTTAAAACGCAACAAAAGTATTTAGGGAAAATCAATGGACAAGTCGAAGAAACAATTGGCGGCTACAACATTGTGCATTTGTTTAATGAAGAAGAAAATGCATTAAATGAATTTACGAAACAAAATGATATTTTGTTTAAATCTGCATGGAAGTCGCAATTTCTATCAGGGTTAATGCAACCAATCATGAACTTTGTCGGTAACTTGGGCTATGTGGCTGTGGCAATTGTCGGTGGGATTTATGCGTACAATGGTAAAATCACAGTCGGAGACATCCAAGCCTTTATCCAATACGTCCGTAACTTAACACAACCTATTGCACAAATGGCGCAAGTATCAAATATGCTGCAATCCATGGCTGCTGCGGCGGAACGTGTTTTTGAATTTTTGAATGAAGAGGAAGAAGCACAAACGGTGGAAAATCCGGTGAAAATCGGCCGCGTTCGCGGTGAAGTGGACTTTGAAAATGTTCACTTTGGTTATACGCCAGATCGAATTATTATCAATGATTTTTCGAGTCATATCAATCCTGGTGAAACAATCGCAATTGTTGGTCCAACAGGGGCCGGTAAGACAACAATGGTCAAACTATTAATGCGTTTTTATGACGTGAATTCTGGTGCAATTAAAATTGATGGGCACAATATCAAAGACTTCAATCGGGCGGATTTACGATCCAATATTGGGATGGTGTTACAAGATACTTGGTTGTTTAAAGGAACCATCATGGAAAACCTGCGCTATGGGAATCTTGAAGCAACAGATGAGCAAGTTTACGCAGCTGCAAAGGCAGCTCATGTGCATCACTTTATTGAAACATTGCCTGGCGGATACAATATGGTTTTAAATGAAGAATCGTCCAATATCTCGCAAGGTCAAAAACAATTATTAACAATTGCACGAGCAATCTTGGCAGATAAACCAATTCTAATTCTCGATGAAGCTACGTCATCTGTTGATACCAGAACAGAAGTTTTGATTCAACAAGCAATGAATAATTTAATGGCTGGTCGTACTTCTTTCGTTATTGCACATCGATTATCTACTATCAAAGATGCGGATAAGATTCTATACATGCAAGATGGGGATATCAAAGAACAAGGCACACACGAAGAATTATTGGCTCAAAACGGCTATTATGCAGCTCTCTATAATTCACAATTTGAAGAATTAGCCGGTTAAAAATAGCATTTTTCATTTCAGTATGTATCAAATAGGAGCCTCTGCATAATTTGCGCTAAAATCACATCTCGTCAATGAAATGAGTTAACGTCCAATTACGTAGACTATTTGGACGTTAACCATACGATCGATGGGTTTCAACGGATTTTTTACTATATAAACTGCAACTTTATTCTTTTGAGAATAGGTTGCTTTTTTTTTTGATTAGTAGAGCAAGAATTGAATAATTGGCTAAGAAGCATTTTGAAAAAAAGATTTCAATTTTTTTACATTAAGTACGAATGCAGATAGTTTCTTCATCATAGTTCGATTATTGGGAATTTACTTAGTTGCAAAAGTACTAAGAAAGAGGAATAATCTAGTTGAGAGGGTGAGAGAGGTGCAAAAATGAAGAAAAATGTGGAAAAGCAATTGCTTTGTGAGCAAGCGAAACAAGAGATTATAAAATTAGTAACACAATTACAAGAAAGAAAGCAACCATCGCCGGAGTTACTAGATATTATCGATGTTTTGCATCAAGTCCACGCAACATTAGATAAAGCGAAAGATCCTGAGGTATTAATCAACCACATGGTGAATTACATTCGTAGTATGGCAATCAAAGGTCGGCTACATTTTCCAGCGGAGGAAGAAAAATCAATGATGGCATTAGGTGTCATTGGCCAGCAAGCAGGTTGGAATAGTCAATATATGGCCAATTTTTCGGATAAATCACAATTTTATCGCTTTGGTGAATCCGTCCCACGTCATTGATTCGTGAATAATAAAAAATGAAGTTGGAAAGACTGCGTTTACAGTGTTTTCAACTTTTTTGTTGTAAAAAGGAAAAAATAGTAGCCACGAATAAAAGAGGAAAGTAGTTGGTGAATGGTTGGAAAAGGATCATTAAATTCTTGCTTGTTTTTCTTGGATATGAAAAAATGAGGAAAGTGATAAACGGAAATAAGTTTGAAAAAAATAATTATTTGGAGGGAAACGTGTAGACAATCAACTCTTTCTGTTACAAATATGGGAAAACGAATGTATTTTTATTAGCGAATACCTTAAATATTGTGTCATTTATATTGTTTTTAGGCTTGAGTGATGGTCACTCGTTGCTTTCAGTTTTGCCTTTCGGTTGTTTTTATACTGTACAGCTTGTGGGGATTTTCTTTATCAATGAAGCTAAATCAGTTGTTTCAAGTGTTTACATCGAGCGGCTAGCACTTCTATCTGGTCTGGTGGGTACATTTTTGCAATGTTGGGGACCTTTTTCTTTGGATGCTATGTTGTTGCAGGAATATTGATTGGGTTAAGTTCATCCTGGCTAGCAATCGCCAACCTGACAGTGAATCACTATCAACCTAACAAAGAAGTCACAATTCACTATAGTTTGCTTAGTATCGGGATTGTGCTTCTTTTAGGCGGTCTATCAATCGCCGGTGCTTGGCGATTTACGTTGTCTTTTGCTCTTTATTTCCTATTCTATCTTATTGGGTTTCAGTATATTCGTGAAGCAATTCAGCGGGAGAAAGTGCAACGACTATCCGTTAAAGAATGGAACACGCTTGTTTCTAAGAAGGAAAGTTTGTTGTTTTTGGGAATGGGGGCGTTGATTTTTCTTCTTTGGATTGGACGATTGGTCAACTCTGAACGAGAAATTGAATTGGCTCTTATCGGTTTCTGTATCTTATTTTTCTTGTTTTTTATTCAGACAAAAAATCAGCGAACGAAATGGAAAGTGGCTAAAAGCATAAATGTCCTTTGTTTTTTCAATGGTGTTTTGGGAAATTATTTGATTCTTTTTGGAGCAATCTATGTTAGTCAATGTTATGGTCAATCGTCCACTGCTTGGCTATTATATGTACCCTATGCTGTAGGCATGTTGGGTGCAACCGTTAGTTTCTCATTTTTGGTGCGACGTTTGGGCAATTATTTTGAGGGGGCTCTATTTGGCATTCTTTTCTTGGGATTTTGTACCGTCTTTTTTGAGAAACGCATTTTTGGGGGATTTCTATTTTTAAACTATGGTCTGTTCTTGTTGAATCTTTGGTTAAATCGCCAATACTTGGCAACAACGACACTTCATAAAGAACAACAATTAGTTGTAAAAAAAGTGACTCAAAACAAAGGAGCCATCACGCATCAATTTGTCCTCATGTTGGGGTTCCTTTTGGCCGGTCATTTTCAAGGTTTTTCATTGCAACAATTATTTCAAGTACAAGAACAGATTATAGGCAATCGTGCAATCACAAGTAGTTTAGCCACTATTCGCCAAATTTCAAGTGTCATCGGTGGGGTGGTTACATTGGGATTGATTGGCTGGACCATCTGGCGTGCGAACAAAGTGGAAGTGAAAGAATATGAATGATGACAATCGAAGGTTACAAGAATTTCAAAAATCTTGGGCACAAAATAAATATTGGGTGATGGGAAGGTCGCAACAAGCATACAATGCTATTCGACAATTGGCCAAGAATAATCAGTGGTCTGATGAAAAGCAAGTGCACTATGCAACGATTTTGGCCTCTTTAGAAGAAGTGTCCCCTACCTCAAAGACAACCCGTGTTGTTGCGGAACATATCTGGGGATACTTTAAAAAGCGTGCAACGCCCGAAGAAAAGCAAATGTTTCAACAATTAGTAGAGGATGAAAACCGAATCATCCAGGAGATGCCACGCTTTCTAAAATCACTCCAGTTAGCCTATCCAGATGCGTATCTAGCAAAGATGCGATGGTTTGACGAATAAACAACAAGAACATGTTTTCGATTTTCCGGTTAATCTTTCCGGATTCATCTGAAACATGTTCTTTTATTAAGAATTCATAGACGCTTAATCGAGTACTTGCACGCCCAGTCCGATCAACCCTGGACCTGTATGGACAACTAAGGCAGGTGAGATTGTATCAAAGAAAATTTTTTCAGCTGTCGGAAAAGTGTGTTCAATTAGTCCTTTGAGCCACAGCGCTTCTTCTAACGCATCCCCGTGGGCAATCGCGATGCGGTATCTGACATGTGTGCCAATATCTTTTTTTAGAAGCGTAAGTAAGTGTTCGAGGCTTTTTTTTCTTCCACGTGTTTTAGCAACGGTATAATAAATTCCATTTTCATTACAGGAGATAGTTGGAAACAGACGCAAAGCCGTGCCAATCAAGGAGGAAACCAAGCCAATCCGGCCCCCTTTTTGTAAATATTCCAGCGTGGCTACATTGAAATATATCTTTGTTTTAGGGACGTCTTTTTCTAATTGCTGGCTGATTTCATGCCAAGATTTTCCTTCATCAATCAGCTCAATCGCATGGATGGCTTGTAGTCCAGCGGCGATGCCAATGTTTTTGGTATCTAAGACAAACATCTCCAGTTCTGTATCTTCGGCGAGCAATCGCAAAACGTTATACGTTCCACTTAATCCACTTGAAATAGCGACGGCGATGATTTTTTCATAACCATCTGTCATAATTTTGGTCAGTACTTTAGCAATTTCTGATCCCGCTGGCAGCGAAGTTGAAGGAATTTCTTCTGGTAATCGTTTGTAGACTTCCTCTGGGGTAATATCTATTTTGTCACGGTATACTTGATTTTTGTAGATAACTTGTAAGGGTATCGTATATACATTGGGTAATTGACTATATGCAGTAGGCAAATCCGTACCTGAGTCAACTAAGATAGCTATTTTTTCTTTATTCACTTTTTTCCACCTTCTCTAAATACTGTTGTTCCAGTTCAATCATTTTTTCGGCGAGCAGTTTCTCTGCAAAGGAGCGAGTGGCTGCTTTTACTGCAATTAATTCCAAAGGAGTTGCTTGTTTTTCCAAACGGATAGGCCCATCAATTTGCTGTTTGATAAAATGAATGGCTTCTTCTTGCTCGCAACAAAACAGATCATAGGCCTTACGAATGCCGACCTGCTTCCCTTGAAAAAGGATCCCTGTTCGAATTTCATTGATTGTGAGCACTTGCTTGAGCGAAGTAATGGCTAATAAAAAGGCCAAATGTTTACGGTTGTACTTTTTTTTAATTGGTGCGGGAATAATGTGCAATTTGACGTAGTTATTGACCATTGCTGCAGTTAGCAATGGATGCTTTTCTGATTGAATTACCGGTGAAAGGTATTTGTCTATTATGGTTAAAACTTGATCCATATACAATTCTAAATCAGGTAATTCTTCCCATTTAGGCAAATGAAAAGACTGTAATTCATCTGCCCAAGCTAATAGTTTTTCATGTATCTGTTCCATAAACGCATCCTCTTTATTTCAATAATAATTTCATCTAGTTATTAAAACTAGATAAATTATAGCACGAAATAAGTTGCTTGAAAAGATGTTACTTTTTTGCCAAAAATGTGATAGATTGATAACAACCTAGTCAAAAGAAAGTGAGGCAAAATAGAGCATGTCACAGACACCATTTGAAAAAGTTCAAGCATTTCATCAAAAATTTGATGCACCAGGAAGTCAAATACCGCAGGCTTTTCAAGCCGAACAGATGTTGAACCGCGCAGGATTTAAAGTAGAGGAAATCGTTGAATCGCTTTATGCAACAGCGAATAATCAACCTGAGGTATTCGAATCATTGGTTGATGGCCTTCATCAAAAAATCGATGAAGCGGTTCAAAAGATTCAAACCAAACATCAACCGGTTGATGATGTACTGGTTGGACAGGTGGATGCTTTAATTGATTTACTGTATTTTACCTATGGATCGTTTGTCCTCATGGGTGTCAACCCAGAACCGCTCTTTGCAATTGTTCATGATGCAAATATGGGGAAAATGTTTCCTGATGGTCAACCTCATTATGATGAAAAGACACATAAAATTTTAAAACCAAGTGGTTGGGAGGAGCAATACGCCCCAGAACCACGAATAAAAGCGGAATTAAATCGCCAACATATGCAAAAAGAGGAAGAATAATACAGGAGGTATCGCATGAATTTAGTGAATTTTCGAGATTTAGGTGGGGTAAAAACAAAAGAAGGAAAAGTCATCAAACCCAATCGTCTTTTGCGCTCAGGAGAATTGGTGCAACTAGACGAAGAAGGGAAAAAAGTTTTAGCCCAACATCAACTGACAAAAGTGATTGATTTGCGTAGTGAAGACGAACTGGAAAAACGGCCAGATGATGCGCTACACACCATTGATTACCAATGGATTGATATTATGAAAGATGTCAAAGAAAATGCCAGTATGGATGCATTGTTGCAAGCAGGAGAATTAGAAGCTGTCGATCGTCACATGAAGCAGATTTATACCAATTTAGTGATGAATGAAGGCGCTCAAAAAGGATATCGCCAATATTTTGAGCAATTGCTCGCAACAGAAACCGGAGGCGTATTGTTCCATTGCTTTGCTGGTAAGGATCGTACAGGAATGGCGGCTGTCTATGCGTTAGAATTATTAGGAATTTCTCGTGACGCGATTTATCAAGATTATTTGCAAACAAATATCCAGCGGGCAAAACCAAATGAGAGCATGTTTGCTGAGTTGGCGAAACAAGGAGCGACCAAACAGCAAATTGCAGGTGTCAAAATTGCGATGGAAGTATCGGCCAGTTATTTGGATCACGCGTATCAATTGATTAAAACGAAATATGGCAGTATGCAAGAGTATGCGAAGGAAGCGTTGCTACTAAGTACTCAAGATCAAAAAGACTTGCAAGCTTTGTATTTGGATTAGTAAAATCAAAAGGAGAAAAACGATGGGATGGCAAGACTTTCAAGATGACTATAATCAACCTGATACACGTTGGCACAAGGGTCCGTTGAATCTTCTGACCGATGTTCCTGGGATTACTGTCGGACATCAAACGGTACGGCTTGGCAAGGTTCAAACTGGTGTGACAGTGATTCAACCTGCAACAGGCAATGTGTTTCGTGAAAAATTACCTGCAGCTATGCATGTAATCAATGGTTTTGGAAAAAGTACTGGTTTTATGCAGGTGGAAGAACTCGGAACACTGGAGACACCGATTGTATTGACGAATACGTTGGCTGTCGGAACGGCTTATCAAGCGCTGGTACGGCGCCTGTTAGCAGAAAATCCAGAAATCGGGATCTCTACGGGAACGGTCAATCCAATTGTTATGGAATGCAATGATGGGCAAATCAATGCCATTCGAACACTATCAGTAACGGAAGAAACGATTCAGCAAGCATTTGCAGCTTGTACCGAAACATTTGCGGAAGGTGCTGTTGGCGCTGGGACTGGCATGTGCTGTTATGATTTAAAAGGTGGGATTGGTTCAGCATCTAGGCAAATTACCTTCGATGGTCAGACCTTTACGATGGGGGCATTGGTGCTTTCAAATTTTGGTTCGCTAGAAGATTTGGTTATTAATCATCGTGCTATTGGCAAAGAATTAAAAAAAGTCATTCAGGCAGAAAAAAAAGTAGAAAAAGGCAGTATTATCACTATTCTAGCAACTGATTTGCCTTTAGATGTAAGGCAATTAAAGCGACTTGCCAAACGGACGAGCGTCGGGATTACTCGAACTGGCTCGTTTATTGGCAATGGAAGTGGGGAAGTTAGTTTTGCCTTCTCTACTGCAAATCGGGTGGCACATTTTGCCGAATCTGCATGGTCAATGCGAACCGTTCTTGCTGAAAACCTTATGGACGATTGCTTTCGAATGACGGTTTCTGTTGTAGAAGAGGCCGTGGTGAGTTCTTTAATGCATGCACAATCGACATGTGATATCCATGGTAAAACAGTCTATTCACTGAGCGATGCACTTGCACGTCTGTAAGAATCACAAAAAAAGAGTCTAACTCACTTTGTTGGTTTCATCAGAAAACAAAGGAGAGACTCTTTTTTCGTGGAGATAGTTACTTAGAAAGATTATAATAATTTTCGATGCCAGCAAGGATGGCGTCTGCCACCATTTGTCGATAGTTGGCTGTATTCATAATTGCAAGGTCATTGTCGTTGTTTAAATAACCCAATTCCAATAGAATACCCGGGACGAATGTGTTTCGTAGGACCATATAGTTGGCGACTTGAACTCCTCGATCTGACAATGAATTGTTTGCAGCTAGTTGAGTATGAATAGTATTGGCGAACGCTTCGGAATGGTCATAGTAATAATAGGTCGTATAGCCCTCTGCTTGGTTAGCATAATCATAATTATCGTAATGAAAACTAATGAATAAATTGGCATTGGCATTATTGGTTATTTCAGCAACTTTGGCCAGACGCGTGTACTCACTATCTTTTGTCCGTGTCATGATTACATTGATACCGGCCGCTTCCAGTGTTTTTTTAACTGTTTTCGCCGTTGCAAGTGTTAGGGTCTTTTCATAAATCGTTTCCGTGTTGTCCAATGATCCGACATCATCGCCACCATGTCCTGGATCTAAAACAACGGTCAATTCATCTAACGAGTTGATGGTAGTTTGTACTTTATAAATTGCCATTTTTCCATGCTCTTTTTCAATGTATCCAACTAGATTGTCTGGTGTTTTTATTTTATAGAATGCCCCTTCTGTTCCATGATAATCTGACCATACGCCATCGTATGTTTGACCAATGACTGTACTTGAAATTGAAGCCGTTTCATAAATTGGCACAGAGTAGTCAGCATCCGTAGCTGTGTTTACATCCAAATTGCTTGTATCCACTGTTGCCTGAACATAGGGCGTTTTCGTAAATGTTCTTTTGATTATTTTTTTTTGGGCAACAGTCATCGTCGTTGTTTGCTGCGTATCGGTAGAACGATTATTTAGTTGATGGACTACTACAAAGCCAACAATGCCTAGAATGAGGATGAGTTGCAATCGTCTGCGGTATTTCTTTTTTAATCTACGTCGTTTTTTCTTCACAAAGTTTCCTCTTTTTTTCTCTTATTCTATAAGGAAAGCTTGAAATTTATTTGAAGATTTCCTCAGCATTTTTTGAACATAGTGATATCTAAATAGTATAGCAAGAAAACAAAAAAAATCGTAGCATTGTTTATCCAATTGTTAAAAATATGGTAGATTAAAGAGTGTGCAAAATACGATAAGGAGTAGGTACATGAGAAATATAAAATTAATCATTGAATATGATGGAACCAGATACCAAGGGTGGCAACGATTAGGGGACTCGGATAAAACCATACAAGGGAAATTAGAGAAGATTGTCAGTCAACTAACGGAAGAAACCATTGAGTTGATCGGATCTGGTCGAACCGATGCAGGAACACACGCACGCGGTCAGGTCGCCAATTTTAAAACAAATTGCAATAAATCGTTGGAAGAGATGCATCATTTCTTTTTGAAGTACTTGCCAAAAGACATTGTAGTGACAAGTATTGACGATGTACCAGAACGTTTCCATGCAAGATACAATGCGGTGAGTAAGCAATATAGTTATTATGTACGACACGCAGAGCTTCCTTCTGCGTTTAATCGTAACTATCATTTTTATGTAGCAGAACCGCTTGATTGGGAGGCTATGACAGAAGCTTGTCTAAGATTAACTGGAACGCATGATTTTCTTGGTTTTTCCGCTTTAAAGAAGTCTAAAAAATCAACCGTTCGAACGATTGAGTCCATCGAGATGGAAAAAGAAGAAGCGATGATTCGCTTTGTGTTCCGAGGCGATGGCTTTTTATACAAAATGGTGCGGATTATGATGGGAACAATCTTAGCGGTGGGGAAGGGTGAAATGACCGTCAATCAGATTGACGATATTTTTCAAGCCAAAATTCGCCAGGCAGCAGGGGAAACTGTACCTGCTCAAGGGTTGTTTTTAGATGGCGTCTTTTATGAAAAAAACTGAACTTTTAAATAAATACGGAAGGAGTCTTTTATGTCAAAACTACCAAATTGTCCAATGTGTAACAGTGAATACGCGTATGAAGATCGCGGCTTATTGATTTGTCCAGAGTGTGCTCATGAATGGGTTGCTGGTGAAGAACAAAAGGTTGAAGAGGGAGTAGTTGTCCTTGATCGCAATGGTACCCGTTTAGCTGATGGAGACAATGTTATCGTGATCAAAGATTTAAAAGTGAAGGGCGCAAGTGGTTCCATCAAACAGGGGACAAAGGTGAAATCCATTCGTCTCGTTGAGGGAGACCATCAAATTGATTGCAAAGTAGATGGCTTCGGCGCGATGAAACTAAAAGCAGAATTTGTTAAAAAAGCAGATGCCTAGTGATGACTAGCTTGCAAAGTCGATAACTAAAAACCTATCCATTCATAACCAGTGCGTATCGTTCTTCGTCAAGAAACGATTTGAAAGAACGCAATAGTATGAATGAATAGGTTTTTTATCGATTATTCTCCCCAGTAAGCTTGGGCAATTTTTTGTCCTTGATTAATTTTTTGCCATTGTTGTTCTTGGGTCAACTCATTCCCGCAATCACAAGAGGCAAACCCACATTGATGAGAAAGATACAGACGTTCTTTTGGTAAAATGGTGCTGGCTTTATCCAATAATGCAACAACGCGTGTTTCATCATCTAATGTATTTGTTTTGCTTGAAAGAAGACCTAGAACAACTGAAACATCTGGACGATCTTTTAAGACTTCCAATGCAGAAATGTCGCCAGCTCGATCATCATCCCATTCTAAAAAGAAACGGTCGTAATGTTGATCACGTAAAAATTTTTCAGCAATTGCTGCATAGGAACCACCTGCAGCGTGACGGCTTTGGTAGTTTCCGCGACAATTATGCGTCCAAACATGCAAGCCTAATTTATGACCATAATCTGCAATTTCATTATTGATTGCTACAAATTCGTCAGCTAAGTCTTCTAATCCACCATTACCCTCAGTAAAAAAACTGGAGTCGTTATCTTCAGCAAAAAGCTCCCATAAACAGTCATCAAATTGAATAATCTTTCCGCCGGCGGCTTTATAATCATCTAAAAATTCTTTGTATGCCTGAAGCAGACCTTCTTTTAAGGCTTCCTTTGTCTTGTAGACTTGATTTTCGCCATATAGTCCATCAAAGATTGCTAGTTCAGTGAAGGCATGCGCTGCTCCCCAAACAGTTAGTTTCACTTCGGTATCCCCAGCTTGTTCTTGTAGTTCTTTGAAAATGGTTAAGAAGTGATGGTCTTTTCCCGAAAGTGGTGCCGTGATTCGAATGCCAATATCTTTACGGGTTTCAAAATGCCCACCATCTAGATCTTTAAAGCTATAACCTTGATCTGCAATATAGCGTTCAATGCCCGCAAATCCCCATAGGAAATCCAAATGCCACATCGATTTTGAATATTCACCATCAGTTAAGACCGTGATTCCTTGATTTTTTTGCTCTTCAATCACATTTTTAATTGCAGCTTCCTCAGTTTCTTTGTATCCAGGGAAAGAATCATAAAATGGATAGCGGATATCTTCGCGTTGTTCAATTTGTTCTTTGTAAGTTAATAAATCATTTGAGCGTAATAACGATCCTACTAATTGGAAACGGTCTGTTTTTGTCATTTGAGTACCTCCTATTATTTCGTGCTACGATAGACTCATTGTAACAAGAATTTTATTTTTGCGATAATAGCTATTTATTTGGTTATGTAATAGTTTTAAACTATTACATAAAAACTTTTAGTAAAGCTGTTATTATCAATTAAAAAATATAAATGAAAAAAATCCGTAGATGAAGAATAATATTCATAGATTTTTCTTGTTTTTCTTGACTTAAAATTGTTTTAAGATAATAATTATTATTGAAAGGCACAATAGTATTGTACCTAGAAATAAAAAATTAGGAGGAATGAACAATGTCATTAGTTGGAAAACCAGTGGAAGAATTTCAAGCACATGCTTATCGTAATGGAGATTTTGTAGAAGTAAGTTCGGAAGATTTAAAAGGTCAATGGAGTCTTTTTTGTTTTTATCCTGCTGATTTTACCTTTGTATGTCCGACAGAATTAGAAGATTTACAGGAACAATATGAAACATTGAAAGGATTAGGCGTGGAAGTGTATTCTGTTTCAACCGATACGCATTTTACGCATAAAGCTTGGCATGATCATTCAGATGCGATTGGAAAAATAACCTATACAATGATTGGTGATCCAAACCACCATATTTCTCGTATTTTTGATGTTTTAGATGAAGAAGCTGGTGCTGCTCAACGTGGGACATTTTTAATTGATCCAGATGGCGTGATTCAAACAGTTGAAATTAATGCTGATGGTATCGGTCGAAATGCAGCGCATTACATTGATAAGGTAAAAGCTGCCGAATACGTTCGGACACATCCAGGAGAAGTTTGTCCGGCAAAATGGAAAGAAGGATCTGAAACATTAAAACCAAGCTTAGATTTAGTAGGGAAAATTTAAGGAGGGTCTCTCATGAGTTTAGATCAAGAGATTAAAGGCCAATTGCAACAATACCTTGCATTGTTAGAAAATAATGTGGTGTTTACGGCTAGCTTTGATACGAGTGAGCATTCAAAGGAAGTTCAAGCCTTCTTGGAAGAGATTGTTTCAATGTCTGACAAGCTTTCATTGCAAACAGAAAAATTGCACTATACGCCGAGCTTTCGAATAGACACAAAAAACGGCTCTTCTGGCATCGTATTTGCTGGGGTGCCACTAGGACATGAATTCACTTCATTTGTCTTGGCTTTGTTACAAGTGGGTGGACGTGCACCGAAAATAGATGAGGAAACTGCGAAACGGATTAAAAATATCGAGCAAGAATTTCATTTTGAAACATTTGTTAGTCTGACTTGCCACAACTGTCCAGATGTTGTCCAAGCACTAAATATTATGAGTATATTGAACCCATCTATTTCGCATACGATGATTGAAGGTGGCATGTTCAAGGACATAGTTGAAGAAAAAGGGGTTATGGCCGTACCAACAGTCTTTTTAGATGGTAAGGAATTCGCAAGTGGCCGCATGTCCATTGAACAAATATTGGATAAATTACCAATCGAAGCGGAAGTTGAAGATGATTTGTCAACGCGAGATCCATATGATGTACTTGTTGTTGGTGCTGGACCAGCTGGCGTGAGTGCTGCGATTTATGCTGCGCGTAAAGGAATCCGCACGGGAATCATTGCCGAACGATTTGGTGGTCAGGTTTTGGAAACAGTAGGAATTGAAAACTTGATTGGTACGCCTTATACAGAAGGAGAAAAATTAGCCCAAGCGTTAGAAATTCATGCCAAGGAATATCCAATTGATATCATCAAAGCAAGAAAAGTTGCTTCTTTATCAGTGGAAGGTGACATGCATGTCGTGACGTTAGACAATGGTGCGACATTAAAAGCAAAGGCATTGATTATTGCTACGGGTGCAAGATGGCGTAATGTCAATGTTCCTGGTGAATCCGAATTCAAAAATAAAGGCGTTGCCTATTGTCCACATTGCGATGGACCTTTGTTTGCAGGCAAAGACGTTGCAGTTATCGGTGGAGGAAATTCAGGAATCGAAGCGGCCATTGACTTGGCAGGTTTGACGAAACATGTCACTGTCATTGAATTTTTACCAGAATTAAAAGCTGACGAAGTGCTTCAAAAACGATTGGCGACACTAACGAATGTGACAGTCATTAAAAATGCTCAAACAATGGAAATTTTAGGTGATAAAAAAGTAACGAGCTTAACTTATAAAGATCGCGCAACGGAAGAAATTCATGGTGTGGATTTGGCAGGTGTTTTTGTCCAAATCGGACTCGTACCAAATACCGAATTTTTGGATGAACGGTTTGCCAAAACAAAAATGGGCGAAATTGAAGTCGATAAGCGTGGTCAAACAAGTGTCCCAGGGATTTTTGCAGCAGGAGATTGCACCGACAGTGCCTACAAACAAATTATTATCTCGATGGGATCAGGAGCTACCGCAGCATTAGGTGCATTTGATTATTTGATTCGCCATTAAAGAGCGTAGGAAGGAAGAGTGCATACTTGCCTCTTCCTTTTTTGATGGTGTTAGTAGATATTTCAGAAAATGATTGTTGTCTTTTTCATTACCTGATATGATAGGAAAAAGTTCATTTACTAAGGAGTAGATGCAATGCAAAATCGAATAAAAGGAATCATAACAGGTGTCAGCTCTTATATTCTCTGGGGTGTGTTAGGGTTATATTGGTCACTGCTAAAAGAAGTACCAGCTCTTGATATTTTGGGGTATCGCTTTATTTTTTCTCTAGTTTTTATGGCGGTTATTTTGTCTTTTCAGAAACAGTGGACATCTTTTTTTGCGAGTGTCAAAACATTATGGCAATCAGGAAAAATTATTTGGGTCATTTTAAGTTCCCTTTTCATTGCCATAAATTGGGGAACCTATATTTATATGGTTGGACATGGTCAAGCCACTGAAGCAAGCTTAGGGTATTATATTATGCCATTATTGAACGTGGTCGTGGCGGTGCTTTTTTTCCGGGAACCACTAACAAAGACAAGCGTTCTGGCTGTTTTGTTTGCGACAATTGGCGTGGTATTATTAACGATTCAGACAGGTTCGATTCCTTTCAATACGATGATTGTGGCATTTGCCTTCTGTTTTTACGGTGTTCTAAAAAAACAAATTGCACTACCAGCTAGTTTTTCGCTAACGTTAGAAACGATGGTCTGTTTTCCGTTGGCGGTGGGGTATTTCTTTTTCTCAAAGACACCCTCTCTCTTCTCTTATGATGGGTTAACGATTTCCTTACTCGTATTGAGTGGAGTCATTACAGCTGTTCCTTTGCTGTTATTTACAGTTGCCGCAAAATCATTGGATTTTTTGACTTTGAGTTTTATTCAATACATTAATCCAACAATTCAGTTATTGATAGCAGTGTTTTTTTTCCGCGAAGCATTCGATCCTCATAAATTGATTGTTTTTGTTTTTATCTGGATAGGCATTGCGATTTTTACCATTGGCAGTATTCACAGCTACCGACAAGCTATTTTTTATAAAAAATAGTTTGTCGTTTTTTTTATGAGCATGCTATTGTAGAAATAAAAAGGAGGGAAGGCTGATGGGAAAACGAGTCTACGTTTTGGCACCAGATTCATTTAAAGAAAGTATGACGGCACAAGAGGCTTGCCAGGCGATGGCAGTCGGGATTCGGCGTGTGCAGCCAGATGCGACGATTCTTCAGGTTCCTATGGCAGATGGGGGTGAAGGGACGATGGCTGTTTTGGTAGAGGCACAACAAGGACGCTATCAGTCAATGATGGTTCACGGTCCTTTAGAAAATCAAATGGTTCAGGCTTCTTATGGCATCATAAATAATGGCGAGACGGCTATTATCGAAATGGCTCAAGCAAGTGGTCTGGGACTCGTTCCAAAAGAGAAGCGACAGCCGTTGGATACGTCGTCTTATGGAACAGGGGAGTTATTCATGGACGCTCTCGCCAAAGGAGTAAAAACAATCGTACTGACATTAGGCGGAAGTGCCACGAACGACGCGGGTGCAGGAATGTTGCAAGCACTAGGAGGAAAACTAATGCGTCGAGATGGACAACCCATCTCTTGGGGAAATGCTGGACTTTCAGAATTGGCTCACCTTGATTTGATTGAAGTCAAAAGACTGCTGGCAAATAGAACCATTTTGCTAGTGAGCGATGTCAACAATCCTCTTTTAGGTAAAACAGGAGCAACCGCGGTATTTGCAAAACAAAAGGGTGCAGTTGCAGCCGATTACACTCGCTTAGAAGAGAATATGAAACGTTTCGTAGCATTATTGGAAAAGAAGGAGAAAAAAGAATTCCATACCATTCCTGGCTCCGGGGCCGCTGGCGGACTAGCACTACCACTCCTGGCACTAGGCAACGCCACCTTTGTATCGGGTGTGCAGTATGTAGCAGAAAAAGTAAAGTTAAGTGCGGCTATTCAAAAGGCTGATTGGGTATTTACTGGTGAGGGGGGCATTGATTTCCAAACCAAATTTGGTAAAACTCCGTATGGTGTCGCTCAAGTGGCTCGTCAATATCATAAACCAACCATTGCATTTGGTGGAAAAATTGGATTGGGCATCGATTCACTTTACGCTGAAGGGTTTGATGCTATCTTCGGAATCCTCGGACAAACGGGTTCGCTAGATCAAGCATTGAGCTCTGGACCAGAGAACTTGGCTCGTACAGTTGAGAACATCGTACGCTTGTTACAAATTTCGCAAAAGGGATGAAAAATAGCTATATTAAAAAAATAAGAGGTGATATAATTTTTGTAAGCGGTTGTAACAAAGTGCAAAAAAAAAAAGCGCCGAAACAGCGCCACTAAAAGTTGAGTACGGTTAAACCTTATTTTAACTTGCTATGTTGAGTCGAATGCTACCAACAAATATAGTTTAACAAATATTTTTATTTTTGCAAGCGATTAATTTTAAAAATTAAATAGTAGGAGGGAAAAGAATGAAAAATGATTACACGATTGGATTGGATATCGGTACGAACTCTGTTGGCTATTCTGTTGTGACAGATGATTACAAAGTGATTTCAAAAAAAATGAACGTATTTGGGAATACGGAAAAGAAATCAATCAAAAAAAATTTTTGGGGTGTGCGATTATTTGAAAGCGGCCAAACAGCACAAGAAGCCAGAATGAAACGAACCTCGCGTCGAAGAATTGCGAGAAGAAAAAATAGAATTTGCTATCTTCAAGAAATATTTCAACCAGAGATGAATCATTTGGACAGTAACTTCTTTTATCGGCTAAATGAAAGTTTTCTTGTTGCAGACGATGCTAAATATGATAAACACCCGATTTTTGGTACTTTGGATGAGGAAATCCACTTTCATGAGCAGTTCCCTACTATTTATCATTTGAGAAAATATTTAGCTGACGGTGATGAAAAAGCTGATCTAAGACTCGTTTACTTGGCTATTGCGCATATTGTTAAGTTTAGAGGGAACTTTTTAATTGAAGGTGAATTGAATACTGAGAACAACTCAGTTATCGAGCTTTCCAAAGTTTTTGTTCAGCTATACAATCAGACATTAAGCGAGTTAGAAGGGTTTCAATTCATTGATGAGTCCATCGATTTTTCTGAAGTATTAACCCAGCAGTTAAGTAAGTCTGAACGAGCTGATAATGTTCTTAAACTTTTTCCAGATGAAAAAGGAACAGGAATCTTCGCGCAATTTATCAAGTTGATTGTAGGAAATCAAGGTAACTTCAAGAAAGTTTTCCAACTTGAAGAAGATCAAAAGTTGCAGCTATCAACGGATGATTATGAAGAAAACATTGAGAATTTATTAGCAATAATTGGGGATGAATACGGCGATATATTTGTAGCAGCACAAAATTTGTATCAAGCAATCTTATTAGCTGGAATTTTAACTTCAACGGAGAAAACAAGGGCAAAGTTGTCAGCTTCGATGATCCAAAGATATGAAGAGCATGCCAAAGATTTAAAGTTATTAAAAAGGTTTGTAAAAGAGCATATTCCAGATAAGTATGCTGAGATTTTTAATGATGCGACAAAAAATGGATACGCCGGATACATTGATGGAAAGACGAAAGAGGAAGAATTTTATAAATACTTGAAAACCACTTTTGTTCAGAAGAGCGGGTACCAGTATTTTATTGAGAAAATAGAACAAGAAAACTTTTTACGGAAGCAAAGAACATATGATAATGGTGTTATCCCGCATCAAGTCCATGCAGAAGAATTACGTGCAATACTGAGAAAACAAGAAAAATACTATTCATTTTTGAAAGAAAATCATGAAAAAATAGAACAAATATTTAAAGTAAGAATTCCTTACTATGTTGGTCCATTGGCGAAACACAATGAGCAAAGTAGATTTGCTTGGAATATAAGAAAATCGGATGAACCAATTCGACCTTGGAATATGAATGATGTTGTCGATGAGAATGCTTCAGCAGTAGCCTTTATTGAAAGAATGACGATAAAAGATATTTATCTTAACGAAAATGTTTTGCCTAGACATAGCTTAATCTATGAAAAGTTTACAGTCTTTAATGAACTGACAAAAGTATTGTATGCGGATGATAGAGGTGTTTTCCAACGATTTTCAGCCGAAGAAAAAGAAGATATCTTTGAAAAACTATTTAAAAGTGAAAGGAAAGTAACAAAGAAAAAATTAGAAAACTATTTACGTAGCGAACTATCAATATCAAGCCCATCAGTAAAAGGAATTGAAGAGCAATTTAATGCCAATTTTGGGACATATTTAGATTTGAAAAAATTTGATGAACTGCATCCCTATTTAGATGACGAAAAATATCAAGATACTTTGGAAGAAGTAATAAAAGTATTAACTGTCTTTGAAGATCGCTCGATGATTCAAAATCAACTTGAACAATTACCACTGAATTTATCGACAAAAACGATAAAAGCATTGAGCCGCAGAAAATATACCGGGTGGGGCAGATTGTCAGCTAGACTAATTGATGGAATTCACGACAAAAATTCTGGCAAGACGATTTTGGATTATTTAATTGAAGATGAATCTGATTCGTATATAGTAAATCGTAATTTCATGCAATTAATTAACGATGATCACCTATCTTTTAAGAAAATAATTGAAGACAGCCAAGCGTATAAAGAACAGCAATCTGCTGAAGAGATTGTTTCCGAATTGAGTGGAAGTCCAGCAATAAAAAAAGGAATCTTACAGAGCTTAAAAATAGTAGATGAGCTTGTTGCTATCATGGGTTACAAGCCTAAAAACATCGTGGTAGAGATGGCCAGAGAAAACCAAACAACAGGCCGTGGAAAACAAAATTCCAAGCCAAGATTGAAAGGTATTGAAAATGGATTGAAAGAATTCTCTGACAGTGTTTTAAAGGGGAGTTCGATTGATAACAAGCAGCTTCAAAATGACAGACTTTACTTGTACTATCTTCAAAATGGAAAAGATATGTACACTGGACATGAATTAGATATCGATCACCTATCGACCTACGATATCGACCATATTATCCCACAAAGTTTCTTAACAGATAATTCTATTGATAATCGAGTATTGACTACTTCTAAGTCAAACAGAGGGAAATCTGACAATGTGCCAAGTGAAGAAGTGGTCAGAAAAATGGATCGCTTTTGGAGAAAGTTGCTAAATGCCAAACTTATAAGTGAGCGTAAGTATGCAAATCTAACTAAAAAAGAACTAACGGAAAGTGACAAAGCAGGATTTTTGAAAAGACAGTTAGTTGAAACTAGACAAATTACGAAACACGTAGCGACAATTTTAGATTCGAAATTTAACGAAGATAGTAATAATCGAGATGTTCAGATAATTACATTGAAATCGGCTCTTGTTTCAGAATTTAGAAAGACTTTCAATCTTTATAAAGTGCGCGAAATAAACGATCTACATCACGCTCATGATGCGTATTTGAATGCAGTAGTAGCTCTATCTTTGTTGAGAGTATACCCACAGTTGAAGCCAGAATTTGTTTATGGAGAGTATGGTAAAAATTCCATACATGATCAAAATAAGGCGACTATAAAAAAACAATTTTATAGCAATATCACAAGATATTTTGCTAGCAAAGACTATATTATCAATGATGATGGAGAAATTTTATGGAATAAGCAAGAAACAATAGCACAAGTAATTAAGACACTAGGTATGCATCAAGTAAACGTCGTGAAGAAAGTTGAAATTCAAAAAGGTGGGTTCTCTAAAGAATCGATACAACCAAAAGGTGAATCTCAAAAACTGATTAGAAGAAAGCAGCAATGGAATACAAAAAAATATGGTGGATTTGATAGCCCAGTAGTTGCCTATGCTATTTTACTTAGTTTTGATAAAGGGAAAAGGAAAGCTAGATCATTTAAAATAGTTGGCATAACAATTCAAGATAGAGAAAGTTTTGAGCGATATCCAACTCTCTATTTATCAAAAAAAGATTACCATAATCCAAAAGTTGAGGCTGTTTTACCTAAATATTCTTTATTCGAATTTGAAAATGGCCGTAGAAGAATGGTGGCAAGTGCTTCTGAAACTCAAAAAGGAAACCAGTTGATCATTCCAGGACATTTAATGGAGTTATTGTACCATTCGAAAAAAATTATTAATGGTAAAAATAGCGATAGCGTGAGTTACATTCAAAATAACAAAGAGAAATTTAGAGAAATTTTTGAATATATTGTAGATTTCTCAAGCAAATATATTTCAGCAGATACAAATCTAAAGAAAATAGAAAAAATATTTGAAAATAATTTTCACAAGGCAAGTGAACAAGAAATAGCAAAATCGTTTATTAACTTATTAACATTTACTGCTATGGGAGCTCCTGCAGATTTTGAATTTTTTGGTGAGAAGATACCTAGAAAACGATATGTTTCCATAAGTGAAATAATTGATGCGGTTTTTATCCACCAATCGATTACTGGGCTATATGAGACAAGGGTACGTCTAACGGAGGTCTAGCAATGGGGTGGAGAACGATTGTGGTCAATACCCACTCAAAACTATCATACAAGAATAATCATCTTATTTTTCGTAGTTCTAAGCAGACAGAAATGATTCACTTGTCAGAAATTGATACTATTCTACTCGAGACAACAGATATAACCATTACAACGATGCTGATGAAACGAATTGTTGATGAAAAAATCTTATTAATTTTTTGTGATGATAAACGGTTACCTATTGCAAAGATTATGCCTTTTTATGGACGACACGATAGTAGTCTCCAGTTGACCAAGCAACTTACATGGGTTGAAGATATGAAAAGTTGGGTTTGGACAGAAATCATTGGTCAGAAAATTTTGAATCAAAGCAATCATCTCAAAAAAAGAGGACTTCTAGAAAAAGAGCAGGCTATTTTGTCGCTATATAACAATTTGCAAACTTATGATCCAACTAATCGAGAAGGACACGCAGCGAGAATATATTTTAATGCATTATTTGGAAATAAGTTTACTCGCAACCAAGAAAATGATATCAATGCAGCATTAAATTATGGATATACGTTACTAATGAGTATGTTTGCACGAGAAATTGTTTGCATGGGCTGTATGACTCAGTTTGGATTAAAGCATGCAAATCAGTTCAATGATTTTAATTTACCTAGCGATATCATGGAGCCTTTCCGTATAATTATTGACGAAATTGTGTTTGATAATAAAGATCAGGATTTTAAATATATCAAAACCCAATTGTTTGCTATTTTTTCAAACACATATATATATAATGATAAAGAAATGTTTTTGAATAATATCATTAGCGATTATACGAAAAAAGCTATAAAAGTATTGAATAACGAGCAGAAAGGAGTTCCTGTATTTAGGATATGAGTTATCGATATATGAGATTATTATTAATGTTTGATATGCCTACTGATTCAGCAAGTGAAAGAAAAGCTTATCGTAAATTCCGTAATTTTTTACTCAGTGAAGGTTTTATTATGCATCAATACTCTGTTTATAGTAAGCTGTTGCTAAATGACACTGCAAACAAATCAATGATAGCAAGACTAAGAGAGCACAATCCGAATACGGGCTCTATAACAATTTTAACGGTGACTGAAAAACAATTTGCAAGAATGATTTATTTAAGTGGCGAAAGAGATACAGCTATTTCAAATACAGATACTAGACTAATTATTTTAGGAGAGAGTGAAAATGCTGAAGATTAACTTTACTCTTTTAGATCAACCAATTCAAATTGAGGATTTAACAATTTTAGTGATTGAAGATGTCATCATATTTTCTCAGATAATTAGGCAAGTATATCAATATGAATTAGATGGCGATTTTAAAATATATAATGATAGGTACGAATCACTAAAATCAAGTGAATTAGTAACTATTACAGATATTTTTGGATATGATATAAATTCTGCGGGGATTTTGAAGTTAATCTATGCAGATTTGGAAGATCAGCTGAATCAACAATCGGAAGTTAAATCGATGATTGACAAATTGACTTCCACAATAACCGAAATCATCAGTTATGAATTGATTGAAAATGAAATGGATTTAGAGTATGACGAAATTACTATACAGGAACTTTTTAAATCATTGGGGATTAAAATTGAGGTGAAGAGTGATACAATTTTTGATAAGGTAATTGAGATTATCCAAGTTTTTAAATTTTTGACTAAAAAGAAACTGCTAATTTTTATTAATGTGGGTACTTATTTAACGAAAAAAGAAATGAAATATCTAGACGAATATGTAAAATTGAATCATGTTAAATTATTGATGATAGAGGGACACAGAGTAGAGGGGATGCCACAGTATGTTTTAGATTCCGACTACTATTTGGATTTAGATTTATAGATAAATAATTGTTCCTTGACAATTGAATATTTGATAAAATTTACTGCATTCGATTCTGAAACTTTGCTAGAGTGAATAGCGCGATTACGGAACTTTGGAGATAAAAAATATCTGCGAGGTTTTAGAGCTATGTTGAATCGAATGCTTCCAAAACGCGAACAAAATAATCAACCATCTGTTGGAAGTTTTAGAGCTATGTTGAATCGAATGCTTCCAAAACCTTGCCAATCTTCTATAAGCATTTCAATTTGTTTTAGAGCTATGTTGAATCGAATGCTTCCAAAACAATCGATTGTCTACCAAGTTATCGATCAATGTTTTAGAGCTATGTTGAATCGAATGCTTCCAAAACTAAGAGTACAGCGTTTCGGTTACGGTGTTAGTTTTAGAGCTATGTTGAATCGAATGCTTCCAAAACAAACGCTTCTTCCAGTTGCACACGTTGGTCGTTTTAGAGCTATGTTGATTCGAATAGTGTTTTCTATAGACTTGAATACATAGGCTATGTAAAATATCTTGTATAATCAATACAGAGGATAGAATCTCTGAGAATAATCACCCTCAAAAAGGAGAATAATATGGATTATACGCGTTTATACAATATGTCATTTGCATCTATTTATGATCTTTACCTAAAGAAAATTGAACGGAAAGAACGTACCAAAGAGGAATTGGATGCGGTATTGAGTTGGCTTACTGGTTTTTCAGATGAACAGTTTCAGACATTGATGACGGAAAAACGCACGTTAAAAGAATTTTTTGAAGTGGCCGAGATTCATCCTTTAGCTGGATTAATCAAAGGGAAAATTTGTGGTGTGCAAATTGAAGAAATTCAAGATCCATTGATGAAAAAAATTCGTTACATGGATAAGTTGGTTGATGAATTAGCTAAGGGAAAAAAGATGGAAAAAATTTTGCGCACGAAATAAAGATGCCTCGAGTAGGACATATTTAATTTTTTGCTACGAGACTGAATAAATAGCGAGACTAGTTACTACGACAAACAGCCAAAAAATCCAAAAGTTTGAGAACTGCTTCTGGATTTTTTGGCCTTTTTTATCTTATAGGCTCGGTTAATTAATGGACTAGTTCACCCGTTGCTTCGATGCCGTTTTCTTTCAGCGATGCGACGATAGTCGATCCGACGACTGCACCGTCACAGCAGGTGAGGAAGCGACGGACGTGTTCGGGAGTGGAGATACCAAAGCCGGCAAGTACGGGTATAGGGCTTTCTTTAGTGACTTGCCGTAAATGTTCGTCTAGGGAGTTTTTATAAGATTGTCCAGTTCCTGTCGTCCCGTTTACGGTCACGGCATAGACGAATCCTTCTGCATCTTTGGTTAACTGATGGATGCGTGAGAGCGGACTGGTTAACGAAATAAGTGGAATCAACGCTATCTTACTCGTTTCTAAGAGAGGCAAGATTATTTGGCGATGTTCGTAGGGTAAGTCAGGGATGATGAATCCTTGGACATCGGTCGTTGCAAGATCGGCTACCAATTGTTCCAATTCGTAACGAAAGAAGGAATTGGTGTAGCCCATGAGAATCAACGGCACAGGTGAATGAATTTCTTGTAGGGCGTGCACAATTTTTTTCAAGGTGGTTCCTTGTTCTCTAGCTGCTATGCCGGCTAACTGAATCACTGGGCCATCTGCAACAGGATCAGAAAAAGGCACACCGATTTCAATGGCAGTGGCACCGTTTGCTACGAGCAGGTGCGGATAAAGTCGCCATTAATTCTGCTGCCGTCCATCACCCTGAGCTCATCCAGCAAGGCGCCCAGAAATTTGGCAATCAGTGCATTGTCGTTGCCATTGATGTCAAAAAGGTGGGAGACTCTTGGCATGTTTTTGTGACAGGGGGACGAGAGGATACAGGCATCGATGCCATCGAATGGGCGAAAAAAGTCGTATCATTAGGAGCAGGTGAGCTATTGGTGACATCGATGGACAAAGATGGTACCAAGTCGGGCTATGATTGTGCATTGTATCAGGCGATTTGTGCGGCTGTATCTGTGCCAGTCATCGCTTCTGGTGGTGCGGGGAACGAAGCAGATATTGTCGAAGTATTCCAAACAACACCTGTCACGGCAGCTCTCGCCGCGAGTATTTTTCATTATGGAGAATTAAGTATTACCCAGACCAAACAAACATTAGCCAAAGCGGGTATTCCCGTGCGCTTATAAAGGAGTGAATGGATGAAGAGCAGTGAATTAGCATTTTCAAAGCAACATGGCTTACTACCAGTGATTGTCACCGATGTTGAGACGAAAGAAGTATTAATGTTGGCCTATATGAATGAAGAAAGCCTAGAGCGAACACTGGCTTCGGGTCAAAGGTGGTATTGGTCGCGTAGTCGCCAAGAACTATGGCATAAAGGTGCAACGAGTGGACATTTCCAATATTTGCAAGAAATGAAAGTAGACTGTGATGCAGACACCTTATTAGCGAGTGTCAAACAAATTGGTGCCGCTTGTCATACGGGGGCACACAGTTGTTTTTATCGAACAGTGACAGCGAAAAGGGGAGAGACAGATGACTGTAATTGAAGATGTATACCAAGAAATTTTGGCTCGCAAACAAGCACCGAAAGAAGGCTCATACACTTCTTATTTATTTGAAAAAGGTGTCGATAAGATTCTAAAAAAAGTAGGTGAAGAGGCTACAGAAGTCGTCATCGCTGCTAAAAATGATCAAACCGAATTAATTAGTGAGACCAGTGATTTGCTCTATCATTTGTTCGTGCTATTGGTTGAAAAAGGGGTGACCTTGGACGAAATCAATCAAGAAATGGCTGCCCGGATTGGGAAGAAAAGTCGCATTCATGACCGTAAGACCATTGAAGAATATTAAAATCGAGCGCATAATGAAACAGATAGAGAAAGGGTGACTGTGATGAAGGTTTTACTGAACGGACAAATTATTGATCGATCTGATGCAAAAGTGGATATTGAAGATCGGGGCTATCAATTTGGCGATGGCATTTATGAAGCACTGCGAGTGTACCAAGGAAAACTTTTTACGTTCCAAGAACATATGGATCGGCTCTACCGAAGTGCCAAAAAAATTGATTTATTGATTCCTTATCCTCAGGAAATGTTTCATGGGTGGTTCACTGAGCTGATTGCTGCCAATCATTTGGACACCGGAATGATTTACTTTCAAGTGTCTCGTGGGGTGCAAGCACCACGCAATCATATCTATCAAGAATCTTTGACGCCAGCCATTATGGCAACTACGATGGCTGCACCACGTGATTTATCTGAACACTGCAAAGGGATTAAGACGATTACAGTTCCTGATACACGCTGGCTCCATTGCGACATCAAAAGTCTGAACTTACTCGGCAATCTAATGGCGACCAATCAAGCTGCAAAAGCAGGAGCGAAAGAAGCTATCTTCTACCGCTCGCCTGATACCGTGACTGAGTGCTCTCATTCAAATGTGTCCATCATCAAAGAAGGCGTCTTGATTACCCATCCTGCTAATGAATATATTTTAAATGGCATTACACGCCAAGTCATATTGTCATTGGCTAAGCAACTGAGCATCCCTTTTGAAGAACGGCCCTTTACCTTGGCAGAGTTAAAAGCAGCGGATGAAGTATTTATTTCGAGTATCTCGGCCGAAGTCACCGCCGTGGGTCAAGTCGATGACGTGACAATCGGAAATGGAAAAATTGGTCCAGTTTCTGAAAAAATCCTAACGGCCTTCACAAATGAAATTGAAAAAAATTGTGGAATCACGCTGCGATCAACAGCAAAATAAAATTTTCAATTAAAAATAGTTATTCCCAATTAAACGAGGATAACTATTTTTCTTTCTATAACTCGGATAAATTATTTATAGCCATTCTAATATATTGCCGAAGAAAACAAATATTTTGAGAGAAAGATTAAAATCATTTAAAAATAAAATGAAAAAAAGAGTTGACTTTGGTAGAAAGAAACTATAAACTGACAACAACTTACAAATTGACAGATAATTCAAACGTTAAAAAAGAATCCAGTTAGGAGCAGGGGCTATGAATAAGTATCCAAAAATTGAATCAGTCATTATCTTATTAATTAGCACCAGGGCTTAGAATGTTTTTCAGGTTTTTTACTGAGACAGTTCGAGTCCTATTCGCTTTTGATGGGATTCTGACTGACAGCATCCCACATGATTTTGTGGGATGCTTTTTTTGTTAAGTGAGGAAAGGAAGAGAGAGACATGCGAAGTGATCAAATAAAAAAAGGAATTGAAGCAGCACCTGCAAGAAGTTTACTATACGCAACCGGACACGTAAAAAGCGCACGAGATATGCAAAAACCATTTATAGCCATCTGTAACTCTTATATTGATATTGTGCCAGGACATGTGCATTTGCGAGAATTAGCCGATGTCGCAAAAGAAGCGATTCGTGAAGCAGGAGGGATTCCTTTTGAATTTAATACCATTGGCGTAGACGATGGGATTGCGATGGGACATATCGGCATGCGCTATTCATTACCAAGTCGTGAATTGATTGCCGATTCAGCGGAGACAGTCATCAATGCTCACTGGTTTGACGGTGTCTTTTATATTCCAAACTGTGACAAAATTACCCCAGGAATGTTATTAGCAGCGATGCGGACCAATGTACCAGCTATCTTTTGTTCAGGCGGTCCGATGAAAGCTGGGGTTGATCCGCGGGGACATACAGCGACACTATCGACGATGTTTGAAGCAGTCGGTGCCTTTAAAGATGGTCAAATGACGGAAGAAGAATTTAAAGCTTTAGAACAAAATGCTTGTCCGACATGTGGCTCATGCGCTGGTATGTTTACGGCGAACTCCATGAATTGCCTAATGGAAATATTAGGTATGGCCTTACCGGGTAATGGGACGGTGCTTGCTGTCTCGGATGAACGTCGTGATCTTGTTCGTCAATCAGCGTTCCATTTAATGGACCTAGTGAAAAAACAAATTAAGCCACGGGACATTGTAACCAAAGAAGCCATTGATGATGCGTTTGCGTTAGATATGGCGATGGGTGGTTCGACAAATACGGTCTTACATACGTTAGCCATTGCCAATGAAGCTCAAATTGATTACCGCTTAGAAGACATCAACGAGATTGCTAAGCGTGTACCTTACTTATCAAAAATTGCACCATCATCACAATATTCGATGCATGATGTGCATGAAGCAGGTGGGGTATCGGCGATTATCAATGAGCTAGTCTCTATTGACGGCTGCATCCACCCAGATCGCATGACTGTATCAGGTAAAACGATTCGAGAAAATGTCGCTGAAGCAACCATTAAAAATCCTGAAGTTATTCATCCAAAAGAAAATCCATATAGTCCAGTCGGTGGGTTATCAATCTTATACGGCAACATCGCACCAAAAGGAAGTGTCATCAAAGTCGGTGGTGTCGATCCTTCAATCAAGGTCTTCAAAGGAAAAGCCATCTGCTTTGGCTCACATGATGAAGCCGTTGCGGCAATTGATAATAATACCGTCCAAAAAGGACATGTGGTGGTCATTCGCTATGAAGGACCAAAAGGTGGTCCAGGTATGCCGGAAATGCTCGCACCGACTTCAAGTATTGTCGGTCGCGGCTTAGGGAAAGATGTCGCATTAATTACAGATGGTCGTTTCTCAGGTGCCACACGAGGAATTGCTATCGGTCACATTTCGCCAGAAGCAGCTGCAGGTGGACCAATTGCTGCAATCAAAGATGGTGATGAAATAACGATTGACTTAGTGAACCGTACATTAAATGTCGCGTTATCTGATGAAGAAATCACTGAACGCATGGATCAAGTACCAAAATTCAAAGCAAAAGTAAAATCAGGTTGGCTCGCACGCTATACTGCGCTGGTGACATCTGCTCATACAGGTGGTGTGATGCAGCTACCTGAGGACTTAATTGATTAAGGAGGCCAATTATGGATCAGCAAAATCAGATGAAATCTGGTGCTCAGATACTTTTAGATAGCTTAAAAGCGGAAGGAACAGAATACATTTTTGGCTATCCTGGTGGTGCAGTCTTGCCACTGTATGATGCACTCTATTCTTACGAAGGAGTCAAACACATTTTGACTCGTCACGAGCAAGGGGCGACTCATGCGGCGGAAGGATATGCCAAAGTAACTGGCAAGCCCGGTGTCGTCTTAGTCACCAGTGGACCGGGTGCGACGAATGCAATTACCGGCATTGCTGATGCGATGAGTGATTCAGTGCCCATGGTCGTCATTACCGGTCAAGTAGCAACACCAGGAATCGGCAAAGATGCCTTTCAAGAAGCGGATATTACTGGTATTACCATGCCTATTACAAAGTACAATTATCAAGTACGCGCGGTAGAAGACTTGCCGCGAATCGTTAAAGAAGCCTTTCATTTAGCAACAACCGGACGTAAAGGACCAGTCGTGATTGATTTGCCAAAAGATATGAGTATTGCTCGGACGGTACCTGAAGCTGCAAAAAAAGTCCACTTGCCAAATTATCAACCTACGACACAGCCAAATCAATTGCAACTGAAAAAAGTGATGGAAGCACTAAAAGTAGCAGAAAAACCATTGGTACTTGTCGGGGCTGGAGTGATTCATGCCCAAGCTGCAAAAGAGTTACAAACCTTTGTTGAACGGTATCAGCTACCGACGTTAGCGACCTTGCTCGGTTTAGGTGTCATGCCGACAGAACACCCACTTTTCTTAGGGATGGGAGGCATGCATGGCTCCTTTGCTGCCAATATGGCGTTAACCGATTGTGATTTACTAATAAACTTTGGTTCACGCTTTGATGATCGTCTCGCCAGTTCACCAAAAGAATTTGTGCCAAATGCCAAGGTTGTACATGTGGATATTGATCCAGCCGAAATTGGAAAAGTCATTGAGACAACTATTCCAATTGTTGCCGATATTAAGCAGACCTTACAGGCGCTATTAGCGATGGACGATGAAATCGAACCTCGTCAGGATTGGCTGAAATTAAATGCATTGCGCAAACAGCGTCATCCATTTAACTTTGATCGGACACAAACAGAAGAAATCAAGCCACAACGGGTGATTGAAAAAATCGGTGAATTAACAAACGGCGAAGCAATCGTCGTGACCGATGTAGGCCAACACCAAATGTGGGCAGCGCAGTTTTATCCTTTCCACTATGATCATCAACTCGTTACGAGCGGTGGTCTAGGCACGATGGGGTATGGGATTCCGGCTGCGGTCGGTGCTAAAATTGGTCAGCCAGACAAAGAAGTCGTACTGTTCGTTGGTGATGGTGGCTTCCAAATGACCAATCAAGAGCTAGCTATTTTAAATCAATACAACCTACCAATTAAAGTCGTATTGCTAAACAATCAATCGCTAGGAATGGTTCGCCAGTGGCAAGAGAGCTTTTTTGAGGGAAGAAGATCGGAGTCAACCTTTGATGAACAACCGGATTTTGTGCAATTGGCACAAGCCTACCGCATCAAAGGAGTACGACTAACTGACCCTGCGACTTTTGAAGAAGAGTTGACCGAAGCCTTTCATTATCAAGGTCCGATGGTCATCGAGGTTCTCGTATCACCGACAGAGCACGTCTTGCCGATGGTACCTGCCGGAAAAGCCAATCATCAAATGCTGGGGGTGGACTAAATGAGACGAATCGTAACAGCAACAGTCAACAATACAAGTGGTGTTTTGAATCGCTTTAGTGGTGTCCTTAGTCGCCGACAAGTCAACATTGAAAGCATCTCAGTCGGTCATACCGAACAGAATCATACTTCTCGGATTACCATCGTGATACAAGTGGATCATTTAGCGGAAGCAGAGCAAGTCACCAAGCAGCTGAACAAGCTGATTGATGTTATCAAAGTTTCGGATATTACAGATGAGAGTCATGTTGAAAGAGAGCTCGCACTGGTCAAAGTGAATGCTCCCGCAGCAGTCAGAGCGGAGATTTTCTCGATGATTGAGCCGTTTCGGGCCAATGTCATTGACGTAAGCTCAAAGACGATCGTGATACAAGTCGTTGGCACCAGCGAAAAAATCCAAGCGTTTGTCGAAGTTGTCGCGCCATATGGCATCAAACAACTCGCACGCACAGGCGCCACTGGTTTTACAAGAGGTCACTAAGCATAGCTGCTTTTTAAATAAATAAGAAGGAAAAAATAAGGAGGAACACAAAATGGCAAAAGTTTATTATGATGACTCAGTAGCAAGCGACAAACTAGAAGGGAAAACAATCGCAATTGTCGGTTATGGCTCACAAGGACATGCTCATGCACAAAACTTACGAGACAATGGACACCACGTGGTTATTGGGATTCGTCCAGGGAAATCTGCGGATTCTGCTAAAGAAGACGGATTTGACGTCTATGAAGTAGCCGAAGCAACCAAACGAGCAGATGTCGTGATGATTTTAGCACCAGATGAAATTCAAGGTGATCTTTACGAAAACGAAATCGTACCAAACTTAGAAGCGGGCAACGCTCTAGCTTTTGCACATGGTTTTAATATCCATTTTGGTGTTATCACTCCTCCTGCTGATGTAGATGTCTTTTTAGTGGCACCTAAAGGACCAGGACACTTAGTACGTCGGACATTCGTTCAAGGCTTTGCTGTGCCAGCATTATTTGGTGTTTACCAAGATGCTACTGGCGATGCAACTGAACTAGCTCTTGCCTATGCAAAAGGAATTGGCGCAACACGAGTTGGTGTATTGGAAACAACCTTTAAAGAGGAAACAGAAACTGATTTATTCGGTGAACAAGCAGTCCTATGTGGTGGCTTAACAAGTATGATTGAAGCAGGATTTGAAACATTAGTAGAAGCTGGCTACCAACCTGAATTAGCATACTTTGAAGTTTGTCATGAAATGAAACTAATCGTTGACTTGATTTATGAAGGTGGCTTTGGCCAAATGCGTCACTCAATCTCAAACACTGCAGAATATGGTGATTATGTATCTGGACCACGTGTCATCACAGAACAAACAAAAGCCAATATGAAAGCTGTCTTAACTGATATCCAAAATGGAAACTTTGCCAAAGGATTTGTGGAAGACAATAAAAATGGTTTCAAAAACTTCTACGCAATGCGTGAGAAAAATGCGGGTCATCCAATCGAAGCTGTCGGCAATGAATTGCGTAAAATGATGCCATTCGTTAAACAAAAAAACTAATCACAAGGGAGTGGAACAAGTGAGTACAGCTCAGGTTAAAGGGGAAGATGCGTTAGTGACGCGAACAGCGATTGAAGAGGCCTACGAAACGATTCGAGATTCAGTGACCCATACACCACTACAGTTTGATCGCTACCTATCTGAAAAATATGATTGCCAAGTTTATTTAAAACGAGAAGATTTGCAAAAAGTACGCTCGTTCAAATTAAGAGGTGCCTATTACGCAATTAAAAATCGGCCATTTCGTGAAGTGGCACGGGGCGTTGTCTGTGCAAGTGCAGGCAACCATGCACAAGGTGTGGCGTATACATGTCAAGAGATGAAAATTCCAGGTGTGATTTTTATGCCCACACCAACGCCTAATCAAAAAATTTCTCAGGTTCAATTTTTCGGTGGAGATCACATTGAGGTTCGCTTAATTGGTGATACATTTGATGAGGCGGCTGCCGCTGCCAAGGAATATGCTACGGCTCAGCAATTGCCATTTATTGATCCGTTCAATCACCCAGATATTATAGCCGGCCAAGGGACTCTTGCTGTCGAAATGATGCAAGACGCGGCCAAGCAACAGCTGGAAATCGACTATGTATTCGCTGCAGTAGGTGGTGGCGGCTTAATTAGTGGAATCGCCACTTATGTCAAAGCGACCTCACCAACGACGAAAATCATAGGTGTCGAACCGGCTGGCGCGCAATCAATGCGACGCGCGTTAGACGAAGGCCACCCCGTCCACTTGCCGACCATTGATAAGTTTGTCGATGGTGCAGCAGTACAAGAAGTTGGGACACTCACCTTTAGCCACACCCAAGCTTACGTCGATCACATGTATGCGGTAGATGAAGGACAGGTCTGTACGACAATTCTAGAATTATATAGCAAGCAAGCGATCGTCGCCGAACCTGCAGGCGCATTGACAGTAGCAGTCTTAGATCAACTAAAAGAAGAAATCAAAGGAAAAACCATTGTTTGTGTCATTAGTGGTGGGAATAATGATATTAGTCGGATGGAAGAAATCGATGAGCGTTCATTAATTTATCAAGGGTTAAAACATTACTTCTTAGTAAATTTCCCTCAACGACCAGGCGCATTACGTGAGTTTGTAACAGATATTTTGGGACCAGAGGATGATATTACTCGTTTTGAGTACACAAAAAAAGTCAATCGAGGGACAGGACCGGTTGTCATTGGTATTCAATTAAAACAGCGAGAAGCAATTCATCCGCTCAGACAAAATATTGCTCGCTTTGATCCAAACTTTATTGATTTAAGCGAAAATCAATCCTTGTATACCTTATTGGTTTAAAAAAAGAGGCTGTGATAAAAGCGTCTCTGAGCGATACGTTCAAAAAATTTGACGAATCGCCCAGAAATTCGCTTTTAACACAACCTCTTTTTGCACTTTCCATGACAGCAGAAAAAAACTGTTACAATAAAAGAAAAGGGTGAACGAGAGGGGGCAGGATGTGAAGAACTATCATCATTATTATTTACCAATTCAAACGCATTATTTACTTGATGCGTACGGTAATCAACGGCGCGTGCGGATATTGTTACCGAAAGATTATGAAAAGTATGCGCAAAAACACTATCCTGTCGTCTATATGCATGACGGCCAAAATGTCTTTTATAGCAAAGAGGCATACTCGGGTCATTCGTGGAAATTGATTCCTTTATTGAAACAGACGGCCGAGTTCCCTGATATGCTGATTGTCGCAATTGATAATGCCGGCGAGGCGCGCTTTGATGAGTATACCCCGTGGCCGTTATCTGCGGAAAACCAGGCGTTAATCGGTTTTAGTGGAGGTGCAGGACAAGTCTATAGTGAGTGGGTAGTGACAGTCGTCAAGCCTTACATTGATACGTACTATCGGACCAAGCCAGACCGCGAGTATACGCTTTGTGCGGGGAGCTCACTGGGCGGGTTAATTGTGGCGTATATGGGCTCGGCCTATCCTAAGGTATTCGGTTCTTTAGGGATTTTTTCGCTCGCCTCATGGATTTCAGAGGAAGCCTTTTTAGACTTCGTGAGCAAACATCCCTTACAGAAAGACACCAAAGTTTACATCCAAGTAGGGACCGATGAAGGCAACGAGGTCGACCAAGCATTGTTAAACAAAAATAGCAATCAAGCGTATATTGACAGCTCACTGTGGTACTATTAGACACTGTTACGAGGTGGGCACGAGATAGATCATCTCTGGCTGAGAATTTTAGCGGATGAACAACATTTTGAAAAGTATTGGGCCGATCATTTTGGCGAATTTTTAGCATTTTCTTTTGCTGAGAAATGATGAAAAAAGACTAGCAAGTTGTATGACAACGCGCTAGTCTTTTTTTAAATAATTCCTTGGTTGGCTAATGCTGTCAGGAAATAAGGTAACTGCTTTTGCCACCAAGGCCAATCATAGGCCACATCCGGACCCCAATAGTCAAACCAACCAGGAATGCCTTTCTCTTGAAATACGTGTTCCAGCTTGCGTGTATCCACGATATGAGGACCTTCCCAAGCTCCTTGTCCGACTGCAACGACATAATGATTTTGCCGGTATTGATCTAGATACCAAGCATCATGCGTGTGCGGCAAATAGTTTAGTGGTGATTGATAATAGACGGCTAAATCATCACCAAATTCACCCGTGAAAAAGCGCGCGTCATAGACACCACTCATCGCAATGCTCAAGTCAAAGACATCTGGATGGCGTAAGGCAAAGTTGATCGCATGAAACGCCCTCATACTAAAGCCAGTCGCAGCAATTTTGCCGTACCATTGGCTGTCGTACGCGATGTAAGGGATGAGTTCATGCAAAATATACGCTTCGTAACGAGCATGTGCTTCGACTTTTTCATGGCCGGATAACCCTAAGTTCAGCCAAGAGTCATTATCATAAGAATCTGCGGTATAAAATTGTAACAAGCTACGGTCGATAAAAGACTGACACGCATCAATCATGCCAAAATCAGCAAATTCATACGAACTACCGCCAGAGGAAGGAAAGACGAGGATGGGTTTTCCCGCATAGCCATATTTTTGAAACTTCATTTCTCTGTTAAGTGATTGACTATAAAAAGATGTGTCATTGGTCATAATGCATCTCCTTCGTTTGAGTAGTTTAAATGAAACGAGCTATTCGGCTTTTTTACGGATGAGCTGAATGGTATTGAACAAGTCGTCAATCTCTGGGTAGCGAATCAAGTAGCCTTCATCCCCTAAAATAGCAGAGAAAATCCCTGGAATCGTCTGGATTGAGATTAAGGCGGATCCTAGTGTTTGACACAACTCGTCAGCTGATACGGCATAGTGGTGCTTGTCGTATTTGCGCGAGACATAGCCACAATTATAGAGACGGCGAATCGGTGCTTCGAATTGATCTTTGGTCACAATGGCTGCATATTCTTTAAAGATGTCAAAGTCATTGACATAGTTAAACATATCGATTGTGGGTCCACCAGGTGGGCGCATATTCACCTCTAAGGGGATGAGGGCACCGTCTGGATACGTGCGGAAAAACTCAAAGTGAAAGAAGCGCTCGTAAATACCAAAACCAGCGACAATCTTCGTCCCCATCTCAATCAAATCAGCCGGAATTTCCCGAGGTAAAAAGAAATACATTTCTTCATCATGTTCCACAGTTTCTAAAACAGCCGCGTTATACGTCAAGGAAGAATAAAAGACAATCTCACCTTCTTGGTTGGTTAAGCCATCAAAGGTCACCATCTCGCCTGGAATAAATTCTTCCATAATATAGGTCGATTCTTGCGCATGATTTTCTAAAAAGTTTGTTAAAGCAGCTTCATCATCAAGCTTAAATGTGTCACCAGCCCCCACGCCGTTATCGGGTTTGACTATGACTGGATAGTGAAGATCATTTGCTAAGGAGAGGGCATCTTCAGTGTCGCTAAACACCCGGCCGTTTGCGACAGGAAGGCCGATGTTGCGAAAGACAGACTTCATTTTTGACTTATGTGTCACAATAGCTACGTCTTCTGGGCGATAGCCTTGGACATTAAAGTCTTGGCGAAGTTTGGCATCAAGGGCTAACCAGTGCTCATTATGGGATTCAATGCGATCGATTTTGCCGTATTTAAAAGCAAAGAAGGCTACAGCTTTATAGACTTGTTCATAGTCTTCCATATTATCGACACGGTAATACTCTGTTAAGTTTTGACGAAGTTCCTCAGGTAAGCTCTCATAGGCCACGTCAGCGATGCCTAATGTATGCATACCAGCTTCTTTTAAACGAGCAGAAAAAGGCAGGAAATTCGTCGGGAAATGAGGAGAAATCAAAACAAAATTTTTCATGGTTTCACCTTACTTTCTAGCGTGAATGAGAAGTAGAAACATCATTACGCAATCATTTCTTATTTTATAATCGAATTTTAATGAAAATGCAAGTTTGACCCTTGAATGTAAATGGAAATTGATTGTATAAAATGGTTATTTTTTATTATTTTTATACAAAATTAAAAGTTAGGATTATTCAACCTAAAACCAAAAATACTTAGTTTTTAAGGACTTATTTTGAGTTTCATACAGATAAATACCGAAAATAGTAATATTTATTAATAAAATGATTGTAAAAATAAAGAATATATATTATATTGTTAGATAATTATTGGATTTTTATTCAGAAAAGAGTGAGTTTTAATGAATATCGGTATCGTAGGAGTTACGGGGTACAGCGGAATGGTGTTGTACTCTTTTCTCATCAATCATTCAGAAGTCGATCATATTTATTTATATGGAAATCAACAGAATGAAGAACCTCGTCGACTGACAGATGAGGTGCCGGCCTTTGGGATGAGCGAGCAAATGATTTATCCATTTGACTCAAAAAAAGTGATGGAGCAAGTCGATTGTTTATTTTTTGCCACGCCTTCTGGTATAGCTAGTCAATTAGCCGACGAGTTCATTCAGTGTGGCTTTCCCGTGATTGATTTGTCCGGGGATTACCGTCTATCCTCATCTGATGAATACGACACTTGGTATGGTCAACCCAATCGCACCTTACCAGATGCTGCTAAGGTCACCTATGGCTTAAGTGAATTTACGAAATCTTATGCGACTTATGTAGCCAATCCAGGATGCTACGCGACAGCGGCTTTACTTGCCTTAGCACCACTAGCAATTGAAGGTTGGCTAGATCCGACATCGATTATTATTGATGCCAAATCCGGCGTTTCTGGATCAGGAAAAAAATTAGCGCCAACCAGTCAGTTTACCTTTATTAATGAAAATGCTTGGGTGTACAAACTAAATCAACACCAACACATTCCCGAAATGGTACAGCAACTACACCAATGGGACCAAGAAATCGAAGCCATTCAGTTTTCGACGACTTTATTACCAATCACACGAGGCCTTATAGCCAACCAATACGTCAGGCTGAAAAAGCAAGTAACCCAAGAAGAACTGAACCAGCTATATCAATCCTATTATCAAGCTAGTCAATTTGTTCGTTTTAAAGAGCAGCATTTACCGACCATTAAAGAGGTTACTGGCTCAAATTTTTGCGACATCGGGCTTGTCATGAATGAAGCAACCCAAGTCGTAACGATTGTTTCTGTCATTGATAATTTAGTAAAAGGTGCGGCGGGACAGGCAGTGCAGAATTTTAATAAGTTGTTTGGATTTGAGGAATCAACAGGGCTCCCCCTTCTTCCTCAATTTCCATAATAAGGAGGAACAAATGATGACAGAGTGGGAAGAACAATCGTTTATTTGGCCGAAAGGATACACTAGTGATGCAGTGCACGCTAAGTTACGATATAGCAAATTAGATGTCGGGTGGTTAGTATCTGAGGTGCCGGCCGCGGCTGCGGGAGTCTATACGACCAATCAATTTTGTGCCGCACCGACAGCAATCACCAAGCAATTAATCCAAAAAAAACATACGCTTCAAGCACTTGTGATGAACAGTGCCTTCGCCAATGCCTGTACGGGAGAACAAGGTGTCAAAGATGTATCCCAAGAACAACAATGGGTCGCCGAAAAGTTGGCGATTACGCCTGATTTAGTCGGAGTAGCGTCGACGGGACTCATCGGCAGCTATTTACCGATGGCTAAGATGGAAAAAGGAATTCAAGCATTAAAACAAACATCGAACACCCTTTTGACAGAAGCCATCTTGACGACTGATACCAAGACCAAAACACTTTGCCTAACAGCTACAATCGGGGGGAAACAATGTACATTTAGCGGCTTTGCCAAAGGGTCGGGGATGATTCACCCGAATATGGCGACCATGCTAGGATTTGTCGTCACCGACTGTCAGATTGCGCCTGATTGTCTCCAAACGATGCTGAGTACTCTTACCGATGAGACGTTTAATCAAATCACTGTCGATGGCGATACTTCAACCAATGATATGGTGCTCTTATTAGCAAATGGTGTGGCGGGTAATCAAGAAGTGACGACTGAGCACGAAGACTATCCGCTCGTCAAAAACTTGTATCACCTTTTGCTAACGGAGCTAGCAAAAATGATTGCTCGAGATGGTGAAGGAGCAACCAAATTAATTGAAGTAACTGTCGATGGTGCCAAGACCAAAAAAGAAGCACAGGCGATAGCAAAAGCAATTGTCGGTTCTAATTTGGTCAAAGCAGCGATGTTTGGCAATGATCCAAACTGGGGTAGAATCATTAGCACGATTGGTGCCACGAGTGCCACATTTGATCCAAATAAGGTCGCCGTACAATTGAATGAAATTACCGTGGTGGCAGGTGGCCAGCCAGTCGCATTTTCGGAACAAGCGGCAAGTAAGTCACTAGAACAAGAGATAGTCTTTGTACACGTGGATATAAACGCAGGTGCACACTCCGGTAAGGCATGGGGCTGTGATTTGACCTATGATTATGTCAAAATCAATGCCACGTATTCGACTTAAATGGTTACGCATAGAGTAGAGAAAAGAGGGAGCATATGGAAAATGTAATTGTCATAAAAATTGGTGGCAATGCGATGAATGACTTAACCGAAGCTTTTTATAGCCAACTGGCCGAATGGCGTAGAATGGGCAAAAAGATCGCGATTGTCCATGGTGGAGGCAATAAAATTACGGAGTTTTCTCAAAAAGTACACCTCCCCGTTCGTAAAGAAAATGGCATTCGGGTGACTGATTTTGCCACATTAGAAATCACCCGAATGGTTCTCTTAGGCTATGCGCAACCACAAATATTGCAACAATTAGCTCAGCATGATCTAGCAGCGATTGGTTTACATGCAGCAAGCAATCACTTGCTTTTAGGTACATGTCTTGATCGAGACCGCTATGGTTTTGTCGGGGAAATCACCCAAGTAAATGAGCCGTATCTTTCGTCGATCTTAGAAAATGACATTGGTGTTTTGGCACCATTAGCCATCGATGAATCGGGTAACTGGCTAAATGTCAATGGAGATACGGCCGCAGCGAGTGTAGCAAGTCTTCTAAAAGCGGAGGCTCTTTATCTGGTGACAGATGTCCCCGGTGTCTTAAAAGATGGCAAAGTTATCAAACAACTCACAGCAAAGCAAACCACCACGTTGCAACAACAAAATATCATTACAGCCGGCATGCAACCGAAGCTGAAAGCGGCGTTTCATGCATTAAAAAGCGGCGTACAAAAAATCGTGATTACCAACGTCTTATCACAAGCAGGCACAACGATTTTAAAGGAAGGGGCACAGACTTATGACTACACTATTTCCAACGTATAACCGGTTTCCATTTGAACTTATTTCTGGAGAAGGCGTGACCGTTTTTGACCAAGAAGGCAATTCCTATCTGGATTTGACGAGTGGGATTGGCGTTTGTAACTTAGGGTATAATGTCAAACAATTAAATGAAGCAGTCACAGCGCAACTCGGTCAAATCTGGCATACATCTAATCTATATGAAAGCCACTTGCAAGAGGCAGTCGCTGAAAAATTGACCCAAGGCACAGAAAAGGTCGTCTTTTTCTGTAACTCAGGAACAGAAGCCAATGAAGCTGCCCTAAAGTTAGCCCGTAAAGCGACAGGCAAAACAAAAATTCTGTCATTTGCGCATTCTTTCCACGGCCGTTCAGTAGGGTCTTTGTCACTGACTGGCAATGAGAAAATAAAGGAAGGATTTGGCGACTTATTGTCCGATGTGACATTCGTTGCGTATAACGACTTTCACTCCTTACAAGCCATTACGAGTGAGTATGCGGCAGTGATTGTCGAAGTGATTCAAGGAGAAGGTGGCATGACAGCAGGAGAGGCGGATTGGTTAGAAGCGCTAGATGCCGAATGCAAAGAAAAAGGTATGCTATTGATTATCGATGAAGTACAGACTGGTATCGGGCGAACCGGAAAATTATTTGCCTATCAACATTACGCACTTGATCCTGATATCGTTACCTCGGCTAAAGGTCTTGCAAATGGCATTCCAGTCGGGGCGATGATTGGTAAAAAGGAACTGGCGGCTGCCTTTTCTGCCGGCACTCATGGTACGACATTTGGTGGCAATCCCCTAGCGATGGCTGCTGCAAACCAAGTATTGACGATAATCGATGATGAATTTTTAGAAGCGGTGACACAAAAGGCAGATTTATTTTGGTATTACTTAGAGAAAGAGTTAAGTGATATCGAGTTCGTTGAAGGGATTTCGGGTAAAGGGTTAATGATAGGCATTCATCTGGCAAAAGAACTGCCAGTAGCCGACGTCATTCAAGCCTTGCATCAAGAAGGTATACTGACTCTATCGGCACACGGCAACACCTTACGACTATTACCACCCCTTGTAATCAAAGGTGCGGAATTAATCGAAGCTAGTCAAAAAATAAAACAAGTCTTACAAACAAGTATGGTCCATCAATAGGGGGTAGTGTATGCATTTTCAAGGAAAATCCTTTTTAAAAGAAATCGACTTTAACGCTAGTGAGCTGACATACTTGATTGATTTTGCGATTCACTTAAAGGCACTCAAGCAACAACACATTCCCCATCCCTATTTAGCCGGTAAAAATATCGCGCTATTATTTGAAAAGACTTCTACTCGTACGCGGTCAGCATTTACCGTAGCGGCGAGTGACTTAGGCGCGCATCCTGAATTTTTAGGGAAAGAGGATATCCAATTAGGCAAAAAAGAATCAGTCAGTGACACTGCTAAAGTATTAGGTAGTATGTTTGATGGCATTGAATTTCGTGGATTTGATCAACAAGTAGTCGAACGACTAGCCGCCGATAGCAATGTACCAGTCTGGAATGGCTTGACAGATAGCTGGCATCCGACGCAAATGATTGCGGATTTTATGACACTGAAAGAGCAATTTGGGACATTAGCTGATAAGACCATTGCTTATGTCGGTGACGGGCGCAACAATGTAGCCAATAGTCTACTCGTCACCGGCGCGATACTCGGAGTCTCGATTCATATCGCCGCACCCGCTTCGCTGCAACCAGAAAAATGGGTGCGTAAGCTAGCTGAGCAGTATGCCAATGAGTCAGGTGCGACAATCTTTATCACCGATCAAGTAGAAGAAGCTGTTAAAGGCGCCGATGCTTTGTATACAGATGTATGGGTTTCAATGGGGGAAGAGATTGATGTTACTGAGCGAATTAACGTATTGCTTCCATATCAAATAAATGCCTCGTTAATGAAAAAAACTGGCAAGGCCGATACCATCATCTTGCATTGCTTGCCAGCGTTTCATGATCAGCAGACAGTGATGGGCAAGCAGTTAGCGGAGCAATTTCAAGTTCCTGCTTTGGAAATAACCGATGATGTTTTTAAAAGTGAACGGTCCAAAGTATTTGAGCAAGCGGGCAATCGGATGCATGCCATTAAGGCCATCATGGCAGCAACATTGGGAAATTTATTTATTCCGACGAGTTTTTTTGAACAAAAATGAAAGCAACTTTTTTGTGAGTGTAGTCGTAAGACTGCCGTCGCTCATGAAAAAGTTGCTTTTTTTAGGCAAAATCAGACAAATAACAAAAAAATGAAAGAATTTTCTGAAAAATAATTGACTTTTTTATAAATTAGGATTATTTTAATAGACAACTAATGAAAAATTCTTTAAAAAGAAAGGATGAAACGACATGAATCAATCAATCGCTTTAGTCATTATTATTAAGAGTAGGACGTAGAGAATTGGCAAGCAATGTTGCTAATGACTAGGTCCTATTCGCTTTTGTCGAATAGGATTTTTTTTATAGAAAAATTTAGAGATGATTGACTGTCAGATTTTACCTTTGTGTATTCATTAGTACTGGAAAGAGAGAAAGAAGGAATAAAAATGAAACAAGTAACAGCAGCAAGTAAGTGGGTTTCAAAATATTTTACACTCTTGGTGGTCGTAGCCGCCGTCTTTGCATTTATGGTGCCAGCAGTCGGTTTAGCAATTGTACCGTACGCTTCGTATTTATTAATGGTTGTATTATTCGGAATGGGACTAAGCTTAAATGTGGCCGATTTTAAACGGATTGCTAAAAATCCTTTACCAGTAATTTTAGGAACGGTTGCCCACTATGTGATTATGCCCAGTTTGGCGTTTCTTTTAGTGAAATTATTCCATTTAGAAGGTGCATTAGCTGTCGGTGTCATCTTGGTCGGCTCAGCACCATCTGGAACATCTTCCAATGTTATGGCCTTTATCGCAGGTGGTGATGTGGCACTCGATGTGTCGATTGGTGTGCTATCTACCTTGTTAGCGCCTGTCATGTTACCATTATTGGTATCTTTCCTAGCAGGAAGTTACATTGATGTCCCGGCATCTGCAATGTTTTTTAACACAATCAAAATTGTTTTATTGCCAATCGTTTTAGGTGTTGTGTTGCACACTTTCTTTGGTCATAAGCTAGATAAGGTGAATCAAGTGACACCAATGATTTCTCAACTGGCAATCTTAACATTGATCGTTGCAGTCTTTTCAGCGAACCATGCGACATTTACTAATGCAGCGACGTTACTAGTTATTCCTGTCGTGATGCTGCATAATTTATGTGGTTATGCACTTGGTTTTGTTTTTGCCAAAGCAATCAAGCTCGATCATGCGCAACAAAAGGCAATTACCTTTGAAGTAGGAATGCAAGATTCAGCTCTAGCTGCTACACTTGCTTTGAAATTCTTTACACCACAAGCAGCAGTGGCCGCAACCATCTTTTCGATTTGGCACAATTTATCAGGCTCTGTTTTAGCTACATGGTGGAAAGGCCGCGATGAAAAAGCTGTGAAAGAAGTTGAAGCTACCACCCAATCTGTCGCCTAAGGAAATAGCAAAACAGGATTAGGCGCTATGATAAAAAGACCAGAAAATCCAAATGTTTAAAAAAATTTGGATTTTCTGGCTTTTTGTTTATAGTTGAGTCTGCCTTAGCTGCTTTTTATTCTTTTTTTGCTGCCGCGAAAAAGCGAATATAGAACCAAATTAAGCAAATGATGTTGCCGGCAACAAGTAATGTTTTTCCTGGTAAACTATTCATCAGTTCTTGCAAACTAGCAGTACGAATCAGTAAGCCACAGAGCGCTGAAAAATAGAGAAACGGTCCAATTGCTACAAGGATAGCTCTTTGCTTGGTCCAATGTTTAAGATAATAGACTGTAATTATAACTAAAAATAAACCAATCAACGTAACCATAAAGCGATTGGAAACGGAGATGGTTATAAAAGATGGTAGAAAGATTTGTGAGCCAATCACACCAACTAGTAACCCACCAATTAACAACGAGCAAACCGTGTACAAAATGATTTTATTCTGTATCAGTCTTTGGTAGATACTCTTTTGAATAATCAAAAAGACACAAACGATAAAAAGAATCGTTAAAAGCCCATTCAGTACAAAACTCCCGACACGTAATTGATTTGTCGCATCACTAAATTGAGAGAGGAGTGTATAAAAACTACTTAGACCAAAGATATAACCAGCCCATTTGACTAACGTATAGCTACTAGCTTTAGGGAGCGTATCGAGTAATTGTTCGGCTAATTGTTGTGGCTGATGTCCGTAATAATCGGCGGCACTTACGCCATCGTTTTGAGCATCAAGCATATCTTGTAGTATTTGCAAAAGTTGCTCTTCCAATTGTTGCTCATTCAAGAAAAATCCTCTAATCCGCGTATACACAAGCAAATCGCTATAATAGCGTTCGTTTTCTTTTGTTAATTGTTCCCGTAGTTGATTATTTTGTTCGATAAGTTGTTCTGTTTCACTGTTCGTCATTGTTCATCGCTCCTTTAAGTTGTTGAAAATGTGCGACTGTCCGCAATAAATCCTGCCACTCCTCTAAAAAATCACTGGCCAATGTAGCTCCTAAAGGGGTGACTTGATAATACTTTCGATCGGGTCCATCAGGTGATGGCTTCATGTAGCTAGTCAGGGCCCCTTTTTTCTCTAACTTTTGCAAAAGAGGGTACACGGTGCCCCCGACGATTTCAGTAAACCCTAATTGTTTTAAATTCTGGACTAGCTCATAGCCATAAACTTCTTTTTGCTGAATAAACAATAAAACGCAGCCCTCTAAGACACCCTTTAATAATTGAGCATTTTTCATAATCCCTCCATTAACTAATATGTAATACAACTTAGTTGATAATCAAAGTGTAGCAGATGTTAACTAGTATGTAAAGCATAGTAGTTGTAAGTGAAATAAAAAGGAAGTGATAGAAGATGACATGCTCTTTTATAAAATAATTTCATTTTTATAGTAAATATATTTACTAATTTTACTGGATATATTGAATTTTAAAGACTGATAATCTATAATAAACGAGAATGAAACAGAATATTTAGGAGGAATTTTAAGATGAGTAAAAAAGAAAGCGATTTACTGAAAGCGTTTAAGCAAGAGTTTGGTACAGCGGGAGAAGCAACGTATTTTTCTCCAGGACGGATTAATTTAATTGGTGAACATACTGACTACAATGGCGGACATGTATTCCCTTGTGCGATAACTTTAGGGACATATGGTGTATATCGTGCAAGGGATGACCGTAAGGTTCGCCTATTTTCAGGTAACTTCGCTTCACTTGGCGTGATTGAGTTTGACTTAGATCATCTTGAATTTGAAAAAGACCATCAATGGGCAAACTATGCGAAAGGGATGATTCGCTATCTGTCAGAAGACTATGGCACCTTGCCACATGGGTTTGATTGCTATATTTATGGAACAATTCCAAATGGAGCCGGTCTGTCCTCATCTGCTTCATTAGAATTATTAATCGGTGTTATTGTAAATGAAGAGTATGGACTAAATGCTTCACGCTTAGCGTTGATTGAGTTAGGTAAGAAAGTCGAAAATGAATTCATTGGGGTTAACTCAGGGATTATGGATCAGTTTGCAGTCGGTATGGGGCAAAAAAACCATGCGATATTACTTGACTGTGAGACCTTAGCGTATGATTTGGTGCCAGTAAAAATGGACAACCATGTCATCGTTATCATGAACACGAATAAACGACGAGAACTTGCGGACTCAAAATACAACGAGCGACGAGCTGAGTGTGAAGAAGCACTTAAGCTCATTCAATCAGTCGAACAGGTCGAATCACTGGGGCAATTGACTGTTGCACAATTAGAAAAAGTCCAAGGATTATTTGAATCAAACGAAATCTTGTATCGTCGGGCTCGCCATGCTGTGAGTGAAAATCAACGAACCCTAGATGCCAAAGAAGCATTGGAAGCAAACCAACTTACAGTATTTGGCAAACTATTAAATGCTTCTCATGCATCCTTACGTGATGATTATGAAGTGACTGGGAAAGAATTAGATACAATTGTTGCACATGCACAAGCACAGGAAGGAACGCTTGGTGCTCGGATGACTGGTGCAGGATTTGGTGGTTGCGCCATTGCATTGGTTGAAAAAGAGACTGTCACAACGTTCATCGATCGTGTCGGCCAAGCCTATGAACAAGAAATTGGCTATCCAGCAGCCTTTTATGTTGCAGATATTGCTGATGGAACAAGCTTGCTTAACAAAGGAGCACATGTATGACAATCTTAGTACTTGGTGGAGCAGGCTATATTGGCTCTCATGCAGTAGATCAGTTTATTACAGCAGGCTTTGATGTGGCAGTCGTTGATAATTTATTAACGGGTCATCGCAAGGCGGTACATCCAGCAGCTCGCTTCTATGAGGGCGACATTCGCAATAAAGCATTTATGCAGTCTGTATTTAAAAAAGAATCAATCGAAGGGGTGATTCATTTTGCGGCGAGTTCTTTAGTTGGTGAGTCCATGGAACGACCGTTGTTGTATTTTGACAATAATGTGTACGGGACGCTAGTGACACTGGAAGTGATGCATGAATATGGAGTCAAACGAATCGTCTTCTCATCTACTGCTGCGACTTATGGAGAACCCAATGAAACTCCTATTACCGAAAATATGCCAGCTTCGCCGAAGAATCCATACGGGGAAAGTAAGCGAATGATGGAAAATATGATGCGGTGGTGTGATGAGGCGTATGGCATTCGTTATGTTGCGTTGCGTTATTTTAATGTCGCAGGAGCGAAATTAGACCATTCAATCGGTGAAGATCATACACCAGAGACACATCTTGTCCCGCTATTATTACAGACGGCACTCGGCCAAAGAGAGTCTTTTACGATTTTTGGGGAAGATTATCCGACAAAAGATGGTACCTGTGTGCGCGACTATGTTCATGTAGTAGATTTGATTCAGGCGCATTTAAAAGCCTATGATTATTTGGTGAACGGTGGAAAAAGTGATGCATTCAATCTAGGGAGCAATGAAGGATTTAGTGTCAAAGAAATGCTGACTGCAGCACGTCAGATTACTGGAAAAGAAATTCCGGTCAAAGTCGGACCGCGACGTGCAGGTGACCCAGCTGTTCTTGTCGCATCACCACAAAAAGCAAAAACAATTTTAGGATGGACGCCAGAGTATACGACGATTGAAACGATTTTCTCTTCTGCTTGGTCGTGGCATCAGACACATCCACACGGGTATGCAAAGGAGGAGTAGAGATGAGCAACGATAAATGGATTCACTATTTTGTCGATGGCGTTATTCATGAAGCTGAGTGGACAGAGTATGACCGCAATTATTTGGTGAATCGCGTGATCGCACTGATTGGAATGAACGAGATTGCAGCTGACGATTATAGTAGACCAACACCACTGCCAGCACTAGTGACATGTAAAAATCACTTGGTTGAGATGGCTGTGAGCAATGGTGCAATCGCTGATTCATTTAGCGCACGTGACCAACTAGGTGCGACACTGATGGACTTGATTACACCTTCACCAACAAAAGTAAATCAAACGTTTCATCAATATGCTGAAACAGATGCTCAAAAAGCGACGGATTATTTTTATCAATTAAGCTGCCAAAATGATTACATTAAGACAGAAGCCATTGCAAAAAATATCCGATTCTTTTCAAAACAAAAATATGGGACGTACGAGATTACGATTAATCTATCCAAGCCTGAAAAAGATCCGAAAGAAATTGCTTTGGCACGAACGATGAAAACAAGCAAGTATCCGCGGACGATGTTAGCACCAGAAAATGAAGGCTATCAAGGACGGGTGGATTATCCATCACGGGTCAATCATCGTATTATTTGGTTTCCGATGGGGGCAGAGACATGGGGCTTTCAGTACTCCCCCTATGCGTATTATCAAGAGCACTGCATCTTTTTGAATCAGAAAGTCGTACCGATGAAAATCACTCAACAGACGTTTGAGCGTCTATTGGGAATTATTGATCGCTTCCCGCATTATTTTGTCGGATCGAATGCTGATTTACCGATTGTCGGAGGGTCTATATTGTCGCATGATCATTACCAAGGCGGACTAGATGTCTTTCCGATGAGCCAAGCGACGGTTGATTGGTTGCAACCTGATACGGTATCTGCTTCTGTACAATTAGGAATTGTTAACTGGCCAATGTCGGTCATTCGCCTGTCTAGTTCAAGCAAAGAAGAGTTGGTGGCTTGTGCGACGTCGGTATTGGCTTACTGGGATGAGTATTCAGATCTATCACAAGATATCGTAGCGCATGCAGAAGATGGTACAAGACACCATACGATTACGCCGATTGCGAGACAGCGCGATGGGGTGTATGAGCTTGATCTGGTGCTTCGCGACAATCATACGACAGCGACTTATCCAGACGGTCTATTCCATCCACATCCACAATACCATCATATTAAGAAAGAAAATATTGGTTTAATAGAAGTAATGGGCTTAGCGATTTTGCCACCACGCTTGAAAGATGAATTAGCAGAAGTGAAAAAAACCCTTATAGGAGAAAATAGCCAAGTTGTATCAGCACATCAAGATTGGGTGGAAGACTTAAAAGCGCAAGTGGACGGACCGTTATCCGAAGAGCAAGCGGATGCACTGATTGAGCAATCATTAGGCGAAATTTTTGAGCAAATTTTGGAAAATGCGGGTGTTTTTAAACGGACAGAAGCAGGACAAAACGCTTTCCGAGCGTTTGTTTCCAGATGGCAAGCCGATAGAAAAGGAGCATAGCGATGAAAGTCGAAAAAAAAGTATTTGGTACACAGGGAGAATATGTGTATCAACTGACAAATGATCATGATTTGACATTACGGGTTACCAATTATGGTGCCCGTGTTGTTTCGTTAAAATGGGAAAAAGCAGAGCAAGAGGTAGTGATTATTCCGGGTTTTGCTTCGGCAGCAGAGTACCGCAAGCAAGATGTCTACTTTGGTGCAACAATTGGTCGTGTGGCTGGCCGGATTGCTAACGCCAAAGCAGAGCTCAATGGTCAGGAGTACCAATTTGATAAAGTAGAAGGACCGCACAGTCATCACGGTGGCTTCCAAGGGTTTCATAATCAGTTGTGGCAAGCGACGTATACCATTGAGCGTGATCAGATTCATTTTATCTTTTCTTATACAAGTGTGGATGGAGAAAGTGGCTATCCAGGTAAGCTTAATGTAGCCGTTCATTACTATTTAACGAATACAAATGAATGGCGAATCCAATATGAAGCAAAAAGTGATCAAGATACGTTCTTTAACCCGACCAATCATGCCTACTTTTATACCGGCTTGCATGAGAAAACCAATCATGCCGTTCGGCTACATGTCAAGGCAAGTCGCTACACACCAATTCAATCTGATGGTATCCCACTAACGATTGCTTCTGTCGCAAATACTGCTTTTGATTTGCGGGATGATTCAGGAGTCGATTTGCTGGCTTGCTTGGCAAGTGAAGACGAGCAAATTCGACTTGTGGCTGGCATTGATCATGGCTTTGTATTAGACAAGCGGGAAGAGGATGAACCAGCTGTGTGGCTGGATACTCCGCACTATCGACTAAAGATGTTTACTGATCGTCCAAGCACGGTGATTTATACATTTAATGGTGCAGATGAGCACCGAAACATGGACAACCAACTCATCTGTCAGCATGATGTGATTGCATTTGAAACCCAAGTCCTACCTGATGCTGTCCATCATGATAACTTTGGTAATGTGATCTTAAAAAAGGATGAACTCTTCTATTCAACCACGGCCTTTCAATTTTTAATAAAATAAGTAACTTTTATAATAAAATATATTTACATATTTAGCAAAATAATTTATTATAAGGATGTAGAAACGCTTACAAAAATTGGAGGGTAAAGGAAATGAAGAAACATTTTGGTATCGGTTTGTTAAGTGTGATGGCATTGGGGTTATTGGTAGGATGTGGACCTTCAGGAAGCGCATCGTCGGATAGCTCTTCATCCAAAAAAAGCAACAAGGATTACGACTTGCTAGTTTGGGAGGATAAAGACAAAAAAGCAGGCATTGAAGACGCGGTGAAAGCCTTTGAAAAAGAAAACGACGTGAAAATTAAAGTCGTCGAAAAAGAATACGGTGGCCAATTGGAGGATTTACGTCTTGACGGTCCTGCAGGGACAGGCGCGGATGTGATTACTATTCCATCGGACCAAATCGGAACAGCGGTAACAGAAGGTTTACTAAAGGAAATGACTGTCAGCGACGAAGTTAAAGCGCTTTATACAGAAAGTGCGATGAAATCACAAATTGTGGACGGCAAAGTATATGGTTTACCCAAAGCTGTTGAAACACAAATTTTATATTATAACAAAGATTTAATTGCTGAAAGTGATTTACCAAAAACGACTGATGAATGGTTTGATGTTTCGAAAAAATTCGTAGCTGATGGCAAATATGGATTGTTGGCATTATGGGATCAAATCTACTACGCACAAGGAATTATGTCTGCATATGGTGGCTATATCTTTGGTGAAGACAAAGACGGAAACTATGACGCAGATGATTTAGGTCTAGCAAGTAAAGGTTCAATTGAAGGTGCTGAATACATTCAAAAATTCTATAAAGAAGGCTTATTCCCATCAGGAATTATCGGCGACCAAGGAATTACCGTATTGGATTCATTGTTCTCTGAAGGGAAAGCAGCAGCTGTTATTTCTGGTCCATGGAATTTAGATCCATATAAAAAAGCAGGTATTAATTATGGTGTCGTTGAATTACCACTGACTGCAAATGGAGAACATATGAGTTCATTTATCGGTGTGAAAAGTTACAACGTAAGTAGCTACTCAAAAAATGCTGAGTTAGCTGAAAAATTTGTCACATTTATTACAAATGAAGAAAATTCAAAAGTACGTTACGAAAAAACATTGGAAGTGCCAGCCGTTGCGGCTTTAGCTGACGATGCAGAAGTCAAAGAAAATGAGAGCGCAACTGCAATCGCAGAACAATCAAAATATGCTGAGTTAACACCAGGTATTACTGCGATGAACTCTGTCTGGGACCCAGCAAATGCAGCCTTGCAAACAATTGCAATGGACAAAGCTGAACCAAAAGAAGCATTAACACAAGCTGTAGCTCAAATTAAAGAAGCAATTGCAGCTTCACAAAAATAACAGTCTTTTATTCGATACAGTGCTTTTGTTGCTTCCATTTCAAGAATGCAATAAAAGCACTGGTTTTATGTTAACTCACAGAGGGGGTAGATGGTTTGGAAACGAAGTCAACAGCACATGCAAAAAAAGCCTTGTTATTTTCCTTGATTCCAGGAGTGGGACAGTTTATTAATAAGCAATACATAAAAGGCGCATTATTTCTTTTCTTTTTTATCATGTATTTAGTTGTATTTAAAGATCTATTTAATATGGGCATATGGGGCATTATTACCCTAGGAACAGAAGTACCTCGTGATAATTCCATCTTTTTATTAGCACAAGGTTTAGTAGCACTTATCGTTATTGTATTTGGATTACTGTTTTATTATTTAAATTTACGTGACGCCTATCGCAATGGTCAAAAATTGGATGAAGGCTTGCGTGTTGGTACGATTCGTGAAAGTTATCATGCACTTTTGGCAGAAGGCTATCCTTATTTAATGAGTAGTCCAGCCTTCTTTTTACTCGTTTTTTCTGTTATTTTTCCGATTTTATTTAGTATCGCCTTAGCATTTACCAATTACGACTTGTATCATTCGGCTCCTGCTAATTTAGCTGACTGGGTAGGGTTAGAAACATTCAAAAAAATCTTCACCGTAGCTATTTGGCGCGATACGTTCTTTGACGTTTTGGGATGGACCGTTATTTGGACATTGGTTGCTTCGACCCTACAAGTGGCCATTGGGATCTTTTTAGCGGTAGTTGTCCATCAAAAAAATCTGCGCTTTAAAAAATTATGGCGAACAATTTTGGTCTTACCATGGGCAGTTCCTGGATTTGTAACCATTCTGGTATTTGGTGGGTTGTTTAATGACAGCTTTGGAGCGATTAATAATTCTATTTTGGCCTTTTTCAATCTTTCACCGATTCCTTGGTTAACAGATGCCAACTGGACAAAACTAGCTTTATTAATGATGCAAGGTTGGCTGGGATTCCCATATATTTTCATCGTAACGACCGGAACATTGCAGTCGATTCCAGAAGACTTGTATGAAGCAGCGACAATCGATGGTGCTTCAGCAGTCCAAAAGTTCCGTTTAATTACTTTGCCACTCATTCTTTATTCAATGGCACCAATTATTATCACGCAATATACGTTTAACTTTAACAACTTTAATATTATTTACTTATTCAACTCAGGTGGTCCAGCTGTACCAGGATCAACTGCAGGTGGTACGGATATTTTGGTATCGTGGATTTACAAACTAACCATGCAAAACAGCCAGTACGCATTAGCGGCGGCTCTGACCATTTTGTTATCTATCTTTGTGATTGGCGTGGCACTATGGCAATTTAGACGGACCAATTCATTTAAGGAGGAAGGATAAAATGCAAACTAAACCAAAAAGCTTGAAAAAACAAAAAAATATGTCGTTAATTTTATCCTACTTATTATTGATTTTCTTTGTGATTATCATTATTTATCCATTGATGTGGACGATTGGCGCTAGTTTTAATCCTGGAAATAGCTTAATTAGTACATCCTTGATTCCCAAAAATGCGACGTTAAGTCATTATCAGGAACTATTTGCCGGTAAGGATAATTTACAATATGTACGTTGGTATCTTAATTCATTAAAGATTAGTATTTTCACGATGTTGTTTTCACTGATTTTTGTCTCAATGACTGCTTACTCTTTCTCGCGGTTTCGCTTTAAAGGAAGAAAAAATGGCTTGATGCTATTTCTTCTTTTACAAATGATTCCACAGTTTTCAGCTTTGATTGCCATTTTTGTTTTGGCACAAATGCTTGGTTTGATTAATAGTCATTTTCTCTTGATTTTGATTTATGTTGGTGGTCAAATTCCGATGAATACGTATTTATTAAAAGGATATTTTGATTCCATTCCCATTGATCTTGATGAAAGTGCCAAGATTGATGGCGCAAGTAACACGCGGATTTTCTTACAAATTATTTTGCCGTTATCACGTCCAATGTTAGCAGTTGTGGCGATGAATGGCTTCACAGGACCTTTAGGTGATTTTGCATTGTCATCGGTATTATTGAGAAATGCTGAGTACTACACTTTACCGATTGGATTATACAAGCTTGTGACTGATAAGATGGGCGCTAGCTACACGACCTTCGCAGCAGGAGCAATTCTTATCAGTATTCCAATCGCCGTTGTCTTTTTATTACTACAAAAACACTTTGTCTCTGGATTAACTGCTGGAGGTACGAAAGGATAGAGCGATGAACCGTTATAGAAATGAAAAAAGATTGTTACATGGTGGCGACTATAATCCCGATCAATGGCTAGATCGCCCGGATATATTAGCACAAGACTTAGAATTTATGCGACTGTCGCATACCAATACATTTTCAGTTGGTATTTTTGCCTGGAGTGCACTTGAGCCAGAAGAAGGCAAATTTCAATTTGAATGGCTGGATAAAATTATGGATGACATCTATACCATTGGTGGCAATGTGATTTTGGCAACGCCAAGTGGTGCAAGACCAGCATGGCTATCAGAGAACTATCCTGAGGTGCTTCGGACTGATAGCAATCGTGTCAAGATGTTACATGGTGGACGGCATAACCATTGCTTCACGTCACCTATTTATCGTGAAAAAGTCCAAATCATGAACCGAAAATTAGCAGAGCGTTACCACGATCATCCAGCCTTGTTGATGTGGCATATTTCAAATGAGTTTTCAGGGGAATGTCATTGTGATTTATGTCAAGAGGCATTTAGAGAGTGGTTACAGAAGAAATATAGCACATTAGAAGAACTAAATAGAGTATGGTGGACGCCGTTTTGGAGCCATACGTATACCAATTGGTCACAAGTGGAATCACCTTCTCCAATCGGGGAAGGCGGTGTCCATGGGTTGAATCTTGATTGGCGCCGTTTTGTCACAGATCAAACAATTGATTTTTATGAGCATGAAACAACAGACCTTCGCCGCTTGTCACCAGATGTGCCCATTACGACAAACTTTATGGCAGATACCCATGATTTAATTCCGTTCCAAGCGCTAGATTATAGCAAATTTGCCAAGCATGTAGATGTTTTGAGTTGGGACTGCTATCCAGCTTGGCACAATGATTGGGATACGACGGCTACCTTAGCGAGCAAAGTGGGCTTTATCAACGATTTGTATCGTGGTATGAAGCAACAGCCATTCTTAATTATGGAATCAACGCCAAGTGGTGTAAACTGGCACGATGTCAACAAAACAAAACGACCTGGCATGCACTTATTGTCTTCCTTGCAGCTAGTGGCGCACGGTTCAGACAGCGTGATGTACTTCCAATGGCGAAAATCAAGAGGATCATCCGAAAAATTCCACGGTGCAGTCGTTGACCATGATTGTTCTACAGCTAATCGCGTCTTCAAGGATGTGACGAGCGTTGGTCAAGCGTTGGAGCAAATTGCGTCAGTCAAAGGAACAAATAAGCAAGCGGATGCCGCGATTTTATTTGATTGGGAAAATCACTGGGCGTTAGAAGATGCTCAAGGATATGCCAAAGAAACCAAACGATACCCGCAAACATTACAAGAACATTATCGCGCTTTATGGGAATTGGATGTGCCGGTAGATGTGATTACGAAAGAAAATGATTTCGCTAAATACAAATTATTGATTGTACCAATGTTGTATATGATGTCAAAAGAAACTATGAGACGCCTACAGGAATTTACAAAAAATGGCGGGACGGTGATTGGTAGCTATATCACTGGGGTAGTAGATGAACATGATTTAGTTTATCAAGGTGCATGGCCTGAGAAGCTACAAGAAATCTTTGGAATCAATGTGTTAGAGACGGACACGTATTATCCTAAAGACCACAATCACTTATCTTATGGTAATCAGACATTTACGATCAATGATTACTGTGCCATCATCGAAGTAAAAGGGGCACAGGTTACTGGGACTTATGAGGAAGACTTCTATGCGGGTACACCAGCAATTACCACAAATCAATATGGCGATGGAAAAGGTATCTTTATGGCACCAAGAACTGAATTTGCTTTCTTGCAGCATTTTTATAAGCAATTGGTGGATGAAGTTGGTCTAGTAAATCAATGGGTAGAAGTAGGGAATCCGGTCGTATCGGTCCAAGAACGTGCCGATGAAGAAGTGTGCTATCAATTTGTGATGAACTTTTCTGAAGACCCGCAACAAATTAAAGTAAAACAAAGCGGAATGGATTTGGTCTCAGGAGAGGGAACGAGCATGGAGATGACACTAAAACCATATGAAGTAAAAGTAGTGAAGGTAGAGAAATAAAACTGGAGACATCTAACTAACACAGAATATCGTGGACAGTTTCGTTTCACGATATTCTGCCTATCTAGATGTCTTTTTTTATGTATTTTTTGATAAAAATGGAGGGAATGGAATGAAAAAAAGATCTTTTTTTGTCTTGCTTTTTGGTATAGTGGTAGCATTAGGGGGGCATATGGGAATGGTTCGAGCAGATGATACAAGTGATTCACTTTATATCAAACCCATCGACTCATTACGTGCAGATATGATTAAGGGCGTTGATATGTCTAGTTTGGTAAGCCTAGAAAAAAGTGGTGTAAAATTTTATAATGACGAAGGACTAGCGCAAGATCCAATTCAAACGTTGGCCGAAAAAGGAGTTAATTATCTGCGTATTCGTCTTTGGAATAACCCCTACAATCAAATTGGCCAGGGGTATGGTGGTGGAAATAATGATCTTGCAACTGCTATTGAGCTTGGACAAAGAGCAACAGCTAATGGTATGAAAGTATTAATTGATTTCCATTATTCAGATTTTTGGGCAGATCCAGCAAAGCAACAGGCGCCTAAAGCTTGGCAGTCATTCTCGTTGAACCAAAAAAAGGAAGCGCTTTACAATTATACATATGAAAGTATACAAAGGTTGTTATCAGCGGGTGTTGATGTTGGCATGGTACAAATAGGAAACGAGACGAATAATGGCTTAGCGGGTGAAACTAGTTGGGAAGCAATGAGTCAATTATTTAATAAAGGGAGCCAAGCAGTTAGAAAAATAAGCGCAGAACAAAATACATTGATCAAAGTTGCGTTGCATTTCACTAATCCAGAAAAAGTAGATTGGTACCACAGTATTGGTCAAAAATTGAAAGAGAATAATGTAGATTATGATATTTTTGCTTCTTCTTATTATCCCTATTGGCATGGAACAATCGAAAATTTACAATCGGTATTAACTGATTACGCAACAAGGTATGACAAAGAAGTGATGATAGCTGAGACGTCTTACGCGTATACGTTCGCGGAAGGGGATGGGCATGGAAATACTATTCAAGAAAATGATGACTCCACTTTATACTATCCGGTATCTGTTCAAGGACAAACAACTGCAGTTAGAGAAGTATTTCAGGCAGTTCAAAATGTCGGAACGAAAGGATTAGGTGTCTTTTATTGGGAACCAGCATGGCTACCAGTAGGAACACCGAATCAAAAAACAGCAAATCAAGAAAAGTGGGAAACATATGGTTCGGGATGGGCTAGTTCATTTGCAGGAGAATATGATAGTGCAGATGCAGGTAAATGGTACGGAGGAAGTGCGATTGATAATCAAGCACTCTTTGACTTTGCAGGAAAACCACTAGCAAGTGCGAATATTTTCCAATACATCAAGACTGGTTCTATTGCTGAGAAAAAAGTCGTTTCAGTCTCAGAAGTTAAACCAACGATTGAGGTAGGCTCCGCTTTATCTTTACCCGAAACGGTACAAGTGAACTTTAATGATAACAGTAGCCAGGAAGCTTCAGTAGTGTGGAATAAAGATGATCTAACAAATATCAATGCGAATGAACCGGGTACTTACGTAGTGAAAGGAGCGATACAAGGTTATGAGCAACAGGCTACAGCAACTGTCACCATACTCGCAAAAAACTATGTAACAAATGGAGGTTTTGAGCAAGAATTAGCTACTTGGCAACTAAAAAACCTTTTAGATCCTAATGATACTGCAACTGGAATGAGCCGCTCATGGGATGATCCGGCTGAGGGGACTTGGTCTTTACACTTTTATAGTGAGCAAGCTATCCATAGTGTCGCAAGTCAGGTAATTTCGAATCTGGCAGTAGGAACATATCAATTAATAGGATCTATCCAAGGGGAACTAAAAGGAAACGAACCGAAAGCAATGTTGCGTGTAAGAGTCGGTGACGATATATATGAAACTGGTGCTACACTAGATGGTTGGAGAAACTGGCAAACACCAAGCGTCCAATTTGAACTAACTGGCGATACGACAGAAAATGTGACTATTGAAATTGAACTTCAAGGTGATGCGGGTTCTTGGGGTACAATAGATGATATTCGCCTAATTCAATCGGCCGTTCCAACGACACCAAGTGAAGAAGGAACAGAACCGGAAGAAACGACACCAAGTGAAAAAGGAACAGAACCGGAAGAAAAGACACCAAGTGAAGAAGGAACAGAACCGGAAGAAACGACACCAAGTGAAGAAGATACAGGTACGGAATCAACAAAATCAATTGAAGATGAAAAACAAGACTCTGAGAAAGTGGTAGAAAGAACTAGTAATCAAAAAAATGAACCAAAAGCAGAGAGTTTGCCGAAAACGGGTAGTCGTGAAAGTATGAAATTAGTGTTGCTTGGCTCTCTGTTATTGAGTATTTGTGGCATTATAGTGGTGAAAACGATAATAGCTAGAAAATCAAGGGTAGATGGTTAAAAATGTAAGAACAATAAATTAATATAAAAAGAATCGACATCCCGGGTAACACAAACCTAGGATGTCGATTTTTTTATGGTTGAAAGCTTTTTCGAATCACTAATTCTGTTCCGATGAGGACCGTCTTGGTAATGGTTCTTGGATGAACCAATTGCTCTAAGAGGAGATCGATAGCGGATTTGGCCATCTCATTGACATCAATGCGGAACGTGGACAATGGTGGTGAGACAAATTTTGCAATGTCGTTGTCATTGATACTTAATAGTTCAATATCATTAGGAATATTGATTGCAGCTTCATTAAATGCTTGTAAGACACCGACTGAGAGTGTATCAGAGGCCACTAAAATTGCTTCTGGTAAGTCTTCTCTGCAGCTGTCGATGAGCCGCTTAGCCAACGTATAGCCATTGTCTACAGAGAAGGGACCACCGGTAAACATGTAGTGCTCTTGATACAGGTCACGTCTTATGAGTTCTTGTCGAAAGACGCGTTCACGACTATCTTCTTCTTCAATTTGCAAGTCAGGATGATAGTGAGAGCCACCGATGAATCCGATTGATTGGTAGCCTTTGTTTAAAAATGATTGGATTGCGACCGCGACACTGCGATCAGTATCAGGTCGGACAGTATCGAAAAGCTCAGGCTCAGGATTGATTTCGAGAATGACGCCTCGTTTGTATTTCTTTTTTAGCGCGTGCATTTCATCAGAACGAAACCCGCCGACGCCGATGAAGCCATTGATGTCTGAAGGTAAGTCCGCTAGTTTCGTGGTCTTTTTGATTGCAATCAAGTCCATGTTGCTCAGCTTGGCGTATTTTTCAAGTGATTCTCGTAATTGTTTGAAGTACAAATCTTGTAACTCTTCCGATTCGCTCATCCAAAAGAGCAGGCCAATTCTATCGATAGGAGTCTTGATATTTGATCGATCATAGCCCAAGCTTAGAGCCGATCGGATGATTGCTTTGCGGGTGTCTTCGGCAATGGAAAGAGATTCATCGCCATTTAATAGACGAGAGACGGTTGCTTGTGAAAAACCTGATTTGTTTGCAATCTCTTTGATGGTGACCATATCATTCGCCTCGTTTCTTTTTTACTATCTATGATATTAAAGAATGAAGTGTTTTGTTGTCAATGGATATCGGGGTAAAATCTAAAATATTTACAACATATAGTAAAATAATTACATAAAACGAGTTATTTTTGTTTATGTAGCGTGAAATGGCTGAAAGAAAAACCCTGTTACAGAATAAACATTCCGTAACAAGGTTTGCATTGATTTTCATTGAGAAATTAAGCCAATGTGGATGTCTTTGCTTTTTGGAGCTGTCTCATACCAGGTAAAAGTAAGACAACTGATAAGCTAATCAAATAGATAATTGTCAAAAAGAGCATCACAGCTGTCAGTGAGTAATGATCAATCAGAAAGCCAATCAAGATAGAAGAGAACCCACCGATTGCTCGTCCTAAATTCATGATAAAGTTATTTGCTGTGGCTCGGATAGCTGTCGGATAAAGACTACTTATGATTGCGCCATAGCCGCCGTACATGCCGTTAATAAAGTATCCAACGATCATTGCTGCGGCAACTAAGGTGAACTTGTTGGTTGCTAAAATCAAAAGATAGACACTCACCGAAGAGAATAATAAAAAGATAGCAAAGGCGATTTGTGGGCCAATCTTATCCATAATCGTACCAAACGTTAGCATACCAAGTGACATGCCAAGAATTGTACACACCATCCAAAGAGAAGACCCTGATACTGAAAGATTGAGTCGTTGTTGCATAATGGAAGGTAGCCAGTTCATTAGACCAAAGTAGCCAGCGATTTGGACCGTCACCATAATGCTAAGACCAGACGTCTGTAAGGCGAGTTCCTTGGTGGTAAATAAATCAGCCAAGCGACTCGATTTTTGTTCTTTTTGATTGTCGTGGAAGGCTTCTGGTTCCTTTAGATCACGACGAATGTAGAGCACCATGAAGATCGGTAAGACGCCGATCACATAAAGCATTTCCCAACCCAGAGTGGGAATAATGAATGAGGCCAAAATTGCTGCTAGTGCAGCTCCGACTTGTGCGCCGACTCCGGCAATCGAAGTAGCGATGCCAAGATGCTTTTTAGAAATACTTTCTGAAAGCAGTGCCATACAAGCGCCATATTCGCCGCCTGCACCAATTCCTGCGATAAAGCGGAATAAATAAACGAGGTAAATATTTGATGCGAAGTACATCAAGACTGATGCAATCGAAAAAAGTAATACCGTGTAAGAAAAAACTTTGACGCGACCAAAGCGATCAGCCATCAGTCCGAAAAAAATGCCTCCAACTAACATCCCTAAATTCGTAATCGTCGAAATAAAGCCTGCCAACGTACTACTAATTCCAAAGGTTGTGATAATTGAAGACAGTGAAAAAGCTAAAAACATAATATCCATGTTCTCGAGTGCAATTCCTGCAGATGTAGAAAATAAGACCTTTTTCTGATACTTTGTCATAATGCCATCCCTTCTTTTGGATAAGTTTTCCAAATTATCAAAATTTTATCGAAATAGATGGCAAAATGCAAGTTTTTTTTGAAAGAAATCAGGAAATTCTATTCAGCGGTAAGTTGTAAAATGAAATGCATAAAGAAATAAGCAAAAAAATCATGTAGATACGTTATACTTAAAAGCGACAAAACCATAAGTATGAA
>ENA-OWZU01000017-OWZU01000017.1-human-gut-metagenome-genome-assembly--contig:-NODE-17-length-66114-cov-19.097413_pt1 | contig 66114 bp, 69 predicted proteins | sample MGYA00249263_ERZ652121 | MGnify/ENA primary metagenome ERZ652121 (study PRJEB26925, sample SAMN05827113) | human gut metagenome | biome: ENVO:2100002; feature: ENVO:00000062; material: ENVO:00002003... | reverse complement strand
GAAAATTGGACTGAAGAATCAATTCTGATTCATCAGTCCAATAAATTATAGAGCCCTATTTTTTGGATGTTATGGTCTTTTTTGCTTATAGTTGAAAAAATTTTCTCCATCTCTTAATGTTCAATCGAAATGTTTTACAGGAAAAAAGTCTCTGTGCTATCGTCAAACTAACAAGGGAGGTTTTTCGTATGACTGAAACAGAATTTTATTTGCTTGATGGCTACAAATTACCAAGAGTAGGTTTTGGAACCTATACCTTAAACGGTGCGGCTGGTGTCAGAACAATTGAACAAGCCATCGTGAATGGCTACCGCTTAATTGATAGTGCGTTTAACTATGAGAATGAAGGTGCAGTCGGACAAGCGATCCGCAATAGTAGTGTTCCTAGAGATCAACTAACAATCACCTCTAAACTGCCTGGACGTCACCAAAAATACGATGAAGCATTAGATGCCATTCAAGAATCTATTTTACGAACAGGCTTGGATTATTTGGATTTGTATTTGATCCACTGGCCGAATCCAAAAGAAGATTTGTATGTCGAAGCATGGCAAGCCTTAATTGATGCAAAAAAATGGGGCTGGATTCGCTCGATTGGGGTATGTAACTTTTTACCTGAACACATCAATCGTCTAGAAAAAGAAACTGGCGAATTACCAGTGGTCAATCAAATCGAGTTGCACCCTTTCTTTAATCAAGAAGAGCAACGTGACTATGATGCATCGAAAGGAATCATTACAGAAGCTTGGAGCCCACTCGGTCGCGCCAGTGCTGTATTAAAAAATGAAGTGATTGGTAAAATTGCCGACCAACATGATAAGACCATTCCGCAAGTGATTTTGCGTTGGCAAGTACAAAGCAATGTCTTACCAATTCCTAAAGCAAGTCATGCCAAAAGACAGGAACAAAATCTAGCTGTTTTTGACTTTGAATTGTCAAAAGAAGAAATGGCAGTCATAGATGGCTTGACTCAACCAGACGGACGAATTCAAAATCAAGATCCAGCAGAATACCAAGAGTTTTAAAAAGGTTGTGCCAAATGCGTTCAGCTCCGATCAATAAGATCAGAAAGTCCCGAAAATTGTTCCTCAAATTTTTGGGACTTTTTGATTGAAGCTGCATCAGTTTGACTCGCTGGTTTATTTCGTTTGTTTTTTCGTTTGCCAGATTGAGAGACCATACAAGGCAATAAACCAAAAAGGCATTAAATATAAGGCTTGTCGGGTCTCTTTTTGTAGAAAGAGCACGAAACCGACAAATAAAAGGAAAGCAAAGATAACGTACGTGCTAATAGGATAAAGCGGCATTGGGAATTTGGATTTCGTTGGTTCTTGTTTACGATAACGATAGTGAGCCAAGACAATCATAAACCAAATAAAAAGAAAACAAATGGTCGATAAACTAGTCACTAACGTAAAGACACCAGAAGGCATAATCATGTTAAGCAAGACAGCTAAGACAATGACTGCGCTAGAAAAATAAATGGCTTGGGCTGGGACCAAATGGCGGGTCAGTTGGCTGTAGCGTTTTGGTGCATTCCCTTCGCGTGAAAGCGAGTGAATCATGCGACCCGTTGAGTAGATAGCCGAGTTACAAGCAGACATCGCTGAGCTTAAAACGACCAGATTGACGATTGTCGCCGCCGATGCAACGCCAATTTCCGAAAAGACTTCGACAAACGGACTTTGTTCACTACTCAATGAATTCCAAGGGTAAATTGCCATGATAATCGCCAGTGCACCAATGTAAAATAAAATGATTCGAATGGGAATACTATTGATTGCTTTTGGGATGACGGTATCTGGATCTTTGGTCTCACCAGCGACTAGTCCGACCAGTTCAATCCCTACAAAAGCAAACGTAGCCATCTGGAATGATTTTAAGAAGCCATCGAGGCCAGTCGGGAAGAAACCACCATATGACCAGATGTTAGCAAATTGAACAGTTCCCTGGTTCGTTTGAAAACGAGTGGCGATTAAGACCAGTCCAACAGCTATCAACGCGACAATCGCGATAATTTTGATGAGTGCAAACCAAAATTCTAATTCACCAAAAATTTTGACAGCAATTAAATTCAGACCAACGAGTAAGAGTAAAATGAAAATTTCAGGTAGCCAAGCTGGCAATTGTGGTAGCCAATAACGAACATAGGTACCAGTCGCAGTCAAATCAGCCATCGCAATCGAAATCCAACAAAACCAATACGTCCAGCCGGTGATGAACGCTGCTTTTGGTCCAAGGTACGATGCAATAAAGTCAATAAATGAATGTTTTGATGAATCAGAGAGTAATAATTCACCTAATGCACGCATAATGAAAAAGCAAACTAGGCCAACAATCGTATAGGCGAGTAAAATCGATGGACCAGCAAGCTGTATTGAAGTGCCCGATCCTAGAAATAACCCTGTGCCAATCGCTCCGCCTAAAGCCATTAGCTGGACATGTCGGTTTTTTAAACCGCGGTCAAGTGTTCTTTTTTCTGTTTGCATTTTATCATCCTAACTAAAATTAATATCATCTTATTCTAATCTATCTAATAAAAAAAACAAATAGAAATATTTAGTTAAAGGAGAAAGGGATTAATCGATAAACAAAAGCCAGCAAGAAAAGGACTGTTGCTGGCGAGAGTGATTGAAATTATTTTTTTATAATCATGTGAATGGCCTGTTCCATTTTTTTTGCTTGTTCATTGGGATCTTTCTCAGGATTTTCTAAACAGTCTTTTAAGTTTTCAGCGACAATTAAGCCCATCGCACGATCAATACTTGATCGCACCGCACTAAGCTGAGTAATTATATCAATACATTCTTTTTCGTCTTCAATCATCTTCTGAATACCACGTATTTGTCCTTCTGTCCGGCGCAACCGATTTATTATTTTTTTTTCTTTTTCCAGTTTAATCATTGAATAATTCCTCCTTGTTGTTTTCATTATAATACCACATAGGGTATCATAATGAAAATTTGACAAAAGTTTTATGCAGAACATTTTGATTGACTTTGTTGATCGATAAGGTTTTAATATACCCTATAAGGTATATAGAAGGAGGAAGAAAAATGTTTTCATTGTTTCAAAAAATACCGACAATTAGCACACAAGAATTAGCCGAAAAATTGCCTGATAACAGTGAATTACTGGATGTTCGAACACCTCAGGAATACCGTTCAGGGCATATAGCCAAAGCAAAAAATGTTCCATTAAACAAAATTGGTGGGTATACAGCAAAAGCAGATCAAGTCTATGTAATTTGCCAATCCGGCATGCGAAGCAAGCAGGCAGCAAAGGTTTTAAGTAAAAAAGGTTACAATGTGGTAAATGTCCGCGGAGGAATGAAACTGTGGACAGGTAAAACAGTAGGAGGGAAATAAATGAAAATTGTGATAATTGGTGGCGTGGCTGGGGGGATGTCCGCAGCGACACGTTTACGGCGTTTAATGGAAGATGCTGAAATTATTATTTTTGAAAAGGGCCCATTTGTTTCTTTTGCCAATTGTGGATTGCCTTATTATGTATCTGGTGAAATTGCGAATCGTGACTCTTTATTGGTTCAAACACCTGAAAGTTTAAAAGCTCGTTTTCAATTAGATGTCCGTCCGTTGCATGAAGTAGTAGCTATCGAACCAGACAAGAAAACCGTGACAGTCAAACATAATGGAGTAGAAACAAGCGAAACATATGATCGCCTCATTTTGTCTCCAGGAGCGAAACCATTTGTCCCGCCAATCATTGGATTACAAACGGCGACCAATGTTCATTCTTTGAGAAATGTACCTGACCTAGATAAAATTATGCAACAAATCACGACTGACACCAAGCAGGCAGTGGTGATTGGAGCTGGCTTTATTGGTTTAGAAATGGCTGAAAATCTAAAGAAACGTGGTTTAGCTGTAACGATTGTTGAAAAAGCCCCTCACGTTTTGCCACTATTGGATGAAGAAATGGCTGCTTTTATTCAAAATGAATTGAATCGTGAAGGCATTCTCGTGAAAACAAATGATTCAGCTGTTGAATTTAAGGAAAATGGTCAAAAAATTGTGTTAGAAAGTGGCGAAGTGATCTCATCCGACCTCACGATTTTATCGGTAGGTGTCCAACCTGAAACAACATTAGCGAAAGCTGCAGGTTTAACATTAGGCTTGCGTGGTGGTATCGTCGTTAATGAACAATACCAAACGAGTGATCCTGATATTTATGCAGTGGGTGATGCTATTGTAGTCAAGCAACAAATTACAGATACAGATGCATTAATTGCCTTAGCTTCACCAGCAAATCGTCAAGGTCGTCAAGTGGCGGATGTGATTGCAGGCTTGAATCGATCCAATCGAGGAAGCATTGGAACGGCTATCGTGCGTGTCTTTGAGCAAACAGCCGCATCAACCGGATTAAGTGAACGAGTGGCGAAACAAGCCGACTTACCAGTAGCTGTTGTCCATGTTTCAGGCAAAGACCACGCGGGTTATTACCCAGGTGCTACAGATATTTTGTTGAAGCTCATTTTTAATCCGGAAACCGGTGAAATTTATGGTGCACAAGGCATTGGTCAAAAAGGAGTCGACAAGAGGATTGATATTTTAGCTACCGCTATCAAGGGCGGGCTGACTATTTTTGACTTACCTGAGCTTGAGTTGACCTACGCACCACCATTTGGTTCTGCTAAAGATCCAGTCAATATGCTGGGGTATGCAGCGATGAATCTGGCCGAGGGGTTAAGTGAATCCATTCAATGGTACCAACTAAAAGAAGAAATAGCTGAAGGAAAGAAATTGCTTGATGTCCGTAATGAGTCTGAACTAGCACAAGGCACTTTTCCAAACGCGACGCATATTCCATTAAATGAATTACGCGACCGACTTTCAGAATTAGATCCATCACAAGAATGGATCGTCAGTTGCCATAGCGGCTTGCGTAGCTACGTAGCGGAACGAATTTTAAAACAACATGGGTTTCATGTGAAAAATCTTGACGGTGCTTTTGCTTTGTATCACGCTGTCTTACCGGAGGAATTAGTCTATGTTTAGTTCAATGTCTATGCCAGAATTTTATCAAAAAACCAAGAGAGAGTCGTTAAATATTATCGATGTACGAGAAAAAGAGGAATATGACTATGGTCATGTACCGACTGCCGTGAATCTGCCATTGAGTGAATTAGCTGAATCATATCCGATACTAGAAAAGGATCAAGAATACTTTCTCATCTGTCAAACTGGCAGTCGTTCTGCTACGGCATGTCAATTTTTAGGTAACAAAGGGTACAAAGTCATCAACGTTATGGGTGGTACTTCTGCGTGGATGGGGCAATTAGAAGGATAAAAGGAGATGCAAAAGGATGAAAGAATTAACAAATCAAACGTTTGATGCCGCTATCGCAAGCGGACTGACGTTGATCGACTTTTGGGCTACTTGGTGTGGACCTTGTCGGATGCAGACGCCGATTTTGGAAGAGTTAAGTCGAGAACTATCTGGCAACAAAAAAATTGCTAAAGTGAATGTCGATCAAGAAAGGGACTTGGCTTTAAAGTTTGGAATTCAAAGCATTCCAACTATCTTGGTTTTTCAGGAAGGTCGTTTGGTCGATCGCTTGGTTGGTGTACGAATGAAAGATGAATTGAAACAAATCATCAATGAGTATTAATTATCGACATAACAGCTTTATACTCACAGTATTATAGAAACGTCGGATGACTAGTCGATAGATATTAGTCATCCGACGTTTTTTCGTGAATCGGAGTTGTCGGTTCTTCGAGAATGCATCTTTGATCTTGCTTCTTCCATTTAAGAATGGCCTGAACATAAGGTGTAGACGACTGCTCTTCTTGAATGTTTGGATGCAGGAGGTAAAACCAACGTTGGTAGTTTGGACCGAGTGGCCTATAAGCAAGATGACCTGCTGCACGCTGAGAGACAATGGAACGACCAAAACCTTTTTTTAGTAACGCCAAAATTATTTCATTGTTTTCAATGGTTACACTAGGTTCTTGGATATTTTGTTCCTCAAAATAGCGTTTTGTATAGTAGTAGACTCCAGAAGACGTTTCCCGTACCAACCATGGTCCCATGGAAGTATTCACTAACACGAGTTGATCCACAAGTAGAGGAGTCCGTTGCACAGTGTGACTGGCTAATGGTTTTTCAATCACTCCTAGGTCAATTTCATGATGCTCCATCGCTTGCAGTACCTCCCAAGAATTCAGTTGCTTGACTTGAAAGTGAGTATTTGGAAACTGGTGGTAGAGGAAAATCAAGAGTTCTGGTAAAAGATAGACGGCAAAAGTGTGTGAGACTCCTAATGTCAATCTTGCTTGCTCTAATTGCTTTTTTTGCAAGATTTCTTGGACTTGTTGCCAATTTTCGACAATGGTCAATGACGCCTGATAAAGAGTATCGGCAGCGGGAGTCACTTGAATATTGGTCCGGCCATTGCGTGTAAATAAAGAACAGCCGATTTCTTGCTCCAATTGGCGGATATGGGTCGATACTGTGGGCTGACTGACAAATAACAGTTCCGCTGCTTTAGAGAAACTACGTGTTTCGTAAACGACTTTGAATGTTTCCAATAATTTGAACATAATAGACCCCTTACATTATGTAAATGAATAATAACTATTATATCAATAAATCCTATCAATAATAAATTTGGGCTATAATAAGCACATCAAAAAAAAAATGAGGAGCTTGATAAATGATTACCAAGATGCAAAAAAACTATTTACCAATCTTGCCAGGTTTAGGATTATCGGTCATAGTCGCAATCATAGCGAAACTACTTGCACGTATTTTTCCAACGATTGGTGGAGCAACGATCGCGATTATTTTGGGGATTATTTTAGGAAATACTTATTTTAAGCAATCTACATTAGCCGAGGGCACCAAATTTTCGGAAAGTCGGTTGCTTGAATACTCAGTCGTATTGTTAGGGTTAACGGTGACAGTTCAGACGATTGGTGAAGTGGGCTGGCGTGGTGTGCTTTATGTGTTATGTATGATGACGATTGTCATTAGTTGGACGTATTGGATTGGTAGAAAACTCGGATTCAGTCAGAAGATGACGCTGATGATGGCTGGCGGAAATGCGGTCTGTGGTTCTTCAGCAATTGGTGCGATCGCTCCAGCTATTAAAGCAGATGATCAAGAAAAAGGCCAAATCATTACGTTAGTGAACTTATTAGGAACGGTAATGATGTTAAGCTTGCCAGTGATTGGTATCAATTTCTTTGCGGGTGATTATTTGGCCCAAAGTGCACTCATGGGTGGTACGTTACAATCGGTCGGACAAGTGGTAGCGGGCGCAAGCTTGATTGATGGCAAAGTGGTCCAATATGCGATGCTTTTCAAAATTATCCGGATTTTGATGCTAGTTGTAGTCGTTTATCTTTTTGGAAAAATTGCCGCCAAAAACGACGCCACAATTGAAAAAAATAAGGAAGGTAAACGAAAACTGCCCATTCCTTGGTATGTAGCGGGCTTTTTAGTTTTGTGCATTGTTAATAGTAGCATCGACTTACCTTCTATCTTTAGCACAAGTGCGCATTTTTTGAGTACTTGGTTTGAAACGATTGCTTTAGCGGCGATTGGCTTGCGGTTAGATTTTCGAAAATTTTTAAAAGAAGGACCCCAATTTTTAGCCTTTGGAGCAGCAGTAGGCGTTGTTCAGACAGCTGCGGCATTGATGCTACTATCTCTATTGCATTTATAAAAAAACTCATTCGGTGAATCAAGAAAATCTACGTACAGATATTCTTGGTCAACCAAATGAGAAACAGGTAGCCGGCGATTATTTCTCTGGCTTTTCTTCTTTCTTTTTTTTAAGTGTTAGTAGCGTTAGCGGCAATGTTAGTACAATGTAACCAATAACACTCATGATAAGAATCGTTCCCCAGAAACTAGTAATATCCAGCCAAATGATGAAGCTATAGCTAGCAACGATCGATAAGAAATAAAAACAAAAAAGTTGCACAAATCGTTTAATACTCATTCGTTGTCACACTCCTTTCTTTCGATATGCGTGCTTTGTTCGTTTTTTCAAGGCAATATTGATTTCCTTAAGTAGGTAAAACGCGAATGTTTTTGAGAAAAGCCAAATAAGTGTACATTCTTTGAAAAGGGTGAAGAAAATTCTGGCAATTTTTCGAAGAATGCTTTTTATTTATGCTTGGAGGAATACCACTTCTTAGCCATTTGATACCCACCAGTAGCCATGAAGGAGAGTGTTACCGCAATGAAAACAAATTCAAAAAAGAAAACCATCACTCTTACATTATAGGCAAACTTAAGAAAAAGAATCCACAAAAAACTGAATAGGACTAATTTTCCCCTTGTTGACAGTTTACGGACCAACAACCATTCCAAAAAATCTTCATGATCTTCTTTGTTCTTTTTGTATTCTTTCAATAAACTCATATTGAATCTGCCTCCCAAAATGATATCTATATTGAAGTGCTTACTCGGATGATGATGTCCAAGTATTCTTGAAACAGAAGGTGTGTTTTAAAGAATCAGCGCTGGCAATTGGAGGCAGGAGCAATCACACGTGCGATGTTAACGTGAATTCTGTTGCTTCTTCACCAAAGTCACTACAATTGGAATCATTGATACAGCGACAATACCAATCATAATCAGTGAAAAATGATCGTTTACAACTGGAATGGATCCTAAGAAGTAGCCGGCAAATAGGCCGATTGCAGTCCAACAAAGAGCACCAATGATATTGTAAAAGCTAAACAAGCGCCAGCTCATCTGACTCGCTCCCGCAATAAAGGGAATAAATGTGCGGATAAATGGTAAAAAGCGACCGATAAAGATGGTATGCTTGCCTTTTTCATTGAAGAACTGTTCTGCTCGTTGTACTTCCTCTTGGCGAATGAAGCGAGCTAGTTTGCCCTCATAAAGCACATGCAGACCGAATGTGCGGCCGATCCAATAGTTGGCCATATCACCTAAAATAGCAGCGGCGATGGCTGTCAAAAATAAAGTCGGCAAGTGTAACACTTGACTACCGACAGCCGCCAAGGCACCAGCTGCAAAAAGCAGAGAATCCCCCGGTAAAAAAGGAAACACTACGACGCCCGTTTCAATAAAAATAATCAAAAATAAAATTGGATAAATGCCCCAACCGTATTGGTTCACTAGGGCTAATAAGTGTGTATCGACATGCAACAAAAAATCAATAATTGCCACGTACTCTCGCTCCTTTTGATGATAGATTCCATACCATAGTAATCAATTTCAGCAAAAAGTACCAGTGAAACCAGTAAAAAAGCTAAATTTTTACAAATTGCGTGCTGTCGGCTTTGATTTCTTGAAAATGATCGGCAATATGCAGAGCGAAGTAGGTCGCATACTCTTCTTTGCTTAGTGCACCAAAGACACTATGTTCTTGAAGCTCTCCATCCCAAGCTTGAAAACGATGGATGGCATCGATTAAAGCTTGAATGCCAACGATTGGAAGTCCGTCATGGGCAATGGGTGCACCACCAGCGACGGGCGCTTGCAGATTATGAGACATTTTTTTGTCCGATAGAAATTTTTTGACGACTTTTTTCCCGATTGTTTGACGGATTAGTTTTGGTTTCATTTCTGGGTAGCCAGTCATTGAGTAGTCGATTGTTTGTGCACAATGCAGACAAATTTCATAGACGCTCCAGTTTTTGGTGCAGACAGATTCATTTTCTTTTAATTGTTCCAAAATATTCAGTGCGTCATCTAAGAAAGCAAATTGATGGGGGATTTGTTGTAATTCAATCATGTGGCTATTCTCCTTCTAATTCGAGTTCTTCTTCTAAGTTTGCGACGAGCAGTTTTAGTTGTTTCGTGGCATCTGTAAGATGTAGTTGATAAAATTGTTCGGTGCCGATTTTTGTCGCTGAGACAATGCCGACCGTTTTTAATGTTTGCAAGTGATGTGAGATTGCCGAACGGGACAATGGGGAAGCAGCGACGATTTCTTTGACCGTCAAGCGTCCTTTTTCGGATAGCAATGCGACAATATCTTGCCGATGGGGGTCTAATAGTGCTTGAAAGACTGGAATGCATTCGCGAAAGCTAGTTAATGTTTTTTTATACATCTGTTCTCCTCATTTCATAAAACGTTTGATTAACGCTAATTTTTTTGTTGTATAGGGGGCATATAGCATCGTTAATGGCACGAAGCGGTTCTTTTTTACAATCGCTTTTTGATGGGAAAAAGTGTGGAAGCTATACATACCGTGATAGTTGCCGATACCAGATTCACCTACGCCGCCAAAAGGCAAGCGAGTATTTGATAAATGTAAAAGCGTATCGTTGACGACACCACCACCAAAAGAAAGTTGTTGTAAAACAGTATCTGTCAGTTCTTGGTCCTCTGTAAATAAATACAAGGCTAAAGGCTTTTCGTGTTCACGAATCGGTGCAATCACTTGCTTCGTGAATTGGTCTGCTTGATAGGTCAAAATCGGTAAGATAGGGCCGAATAATTCCTCTTGCATCACGACATCATCCCACTGAACATCAGTTAAAAGTGTGGGCGAGATGTAGCGGTCATCTACATCTACTTGGCCACCATGTGTTATGGTTGCGTTGGTTTGTGCAAGCATCGTTGCTAACCGTTGTGTATGTCGAATCGTTGCCATCCGGCCATAGTCGGGACTTGATTGGGGTGTATCGCCATAAAAGGTGACAATCGCGGCCCGTAGTTCTTTTGTAAACGAGGAAGCAATGGCTGCATCAACAAGAAGGTAATCGGGCGCGACACAAGTCTGGCCATTATTCAAAAATTTGCCCCAAGCTATTTTTTTGGCAGCTTCTTTCAGATTCGCAGAGGCGGTCACGATGGCAGGACTTTTGCCACCTAGTTCTAAAGTGACAGGCGTTAAGTGTTTGCTAGCAGCGGTCATAACAATTTTTCCTACTCGGGGACTACCGGTAAAAAATATATGATCAAAGCGTTGAGCTAAGAGGGTGGTCGTCTCTTCTACACCGCCGGATACGACAGCTACATATTCTTCAGCAAAAGTGGACGCTAGCATCTCCTGGACGACGGTCGCGACATGTGGCGTTAATTCGGAAGGCTTGATGACCGCAGTATTACCAGCTGCGATGGCACCTAGTAATGGCTCAATCACGAGCTGAAAAGGATAATTAAACGGACCGATGATTAACACTGTTCCATAAGGCTCAAACAGTGAATAACTTTTTGAACCAAATAAAAACAATGGATTGCCAGCTTTTTTAGGCTTCATCCAACGGCGCAAATGCTTTTTTGTCTCGCGAATGCTTTGAAGAACAAAGCCAATCTCAGTCGCATAGACTTCGAATTCAGACTTACGCAAATCTTGCCAGAAAGCCGCATAAAGATCTGCTTCGTAGCGATGGATTGCCTGCTCAAGTTTTGTCAATTGTTCCATACGAAAGGCAAGCGAACGAGTGGTATTGGTTTGGAAAAAAATACGTTGATTCTGAAGAATGCTTGGAATAGTCGTCATAATTGGTATCCTTTCAAGTAAATATCTAAATAACTAATTATTTGGTTATTTAAGAATAAAAAAATTTTGAGTTACTGTCAAAGAATACGTACTATAAAAAAACGAGACTGAGCATAACTCAATCTCGTAAAATAGTATTAAAATTATAAAGCTTTAGCAGCCTCAGCTACGCGGTCTAAGCCAGCAGCGATAATTTCTTGTGTTCTTGAAGGGTCTGCATTGTGACCTTCAATGATTACTTCTTCGATGATGTTCATGCCAAACATTGCACCGAATGTTTTTTGCATGTAAGATACAGCAGTTTCCATCGCAGCACCTTCACCAGAGTAGACACCGCCACGAGCATTAAGTAAGATTACTTCTTTACCAGCTTGTAGTTGGTTCATTGATCCATCTTCGTTGTATGAGAAAGTGTAACCAGCTTGGAAGATGTAGTCGATAAATGTATGCAAAGCAGCTGGAATTGTTAAGTTCCACATTGGGAAAGCAAAAACAACTACGTCTGCTTTAGAAAATTTATCTTGCACTACTTGGCGAACGTCCATTAATTTTTGTTCGTCGCTAGAGAAAGGTTCGCCAGCAGCTAATTTACCAAATGCGTCAAATAATGTTTGACCAATATATGGCATTTCTTGTGCGTAGACATCAAATGTATCAACTTCAACTTTAGATGCATCCAAATTTTCAACAAATTTATTGAACATTGCTGTTGAAACGCCGTCTGGACGGTTATTTGCTTTGACAACTAAAACGTTTTTCATAAATAATTTTCAACCTATTCTAAAATATTTTCATATGGGCAATTCCCACAAAAATATCATACACTATTTTAAAATGTCTTACAATAAATAAGTTCTTACTTTTGGATAGTTTTAAAAAAGACAAAGCTTATAAAAAAGGAAAGATTCTTTACTCTTTTCTGTAACTATGCTTCAATAAATAGTGAGAATGAATGAAAAAGGGAAATCTTGTATGAGAAAGAGTGAAGTGCAATGCCAATCGTAAACCAACAAAATGAACAAGAAAAAGCTGCTTACCAATCATTCGTAGAGCAAGCAACTTACACAGCAATTACCCAAGACCCTCAATGGGCGCATGTAAAAGATAATTGGGAATCATTAGAAGTGTATTTAGAAGAAGATCAAAAGATTGTTGCGGCGATGTCTATCTTAATGATCGAACAAACAGAAGGACAAGTCTTTGCTTATGTATCAAAAGGCCCGGCAGTCAATGAGCAGTCGCCACAAATTGTGGACCGATTAATCGCTGAGGCAGAAGCAACGTTAAGAGAAAAAAATGTGTTTTTATTACGGATGGATCCAGAGTGGACGTATTCAGAAGAAGTCAGTGAAGCTTTTCGTGAAGCAGGCTATCATGTACGTAACCGCAACGTATCAGGTAAGGCGACGATTCAACCACGCTACACGATGCGCGTGGATTTACGCGCATTTTCATCGGATGAAGAACTGATGGCGTCCTTTTATGGTAAGACCCGTTACCGGATTCGCTATGCCTTAAAGAATGGATTGACGTATCGATTAAGTGACAATCGTGACGATTTAGCCATTTTTTATGATTTACACAAAAAGACGAGTGAGCGTCATGGTATTAGTTATCGACCATTTTCTTATTTTGAGCGCTTAGCTGACGCCTTCTTAGAGCGCGGGTTAATGCGAATTGTGATTGTAGAGGTCGATGGTAAGCCTGATGCAGCAGGTCTAGACTTTGCGTATGGCAACTATGTTTGGTACATGTACGCAGGCAGTACCCATGAAAATCAAGTATTAATGGCCCCTTACCTTGTAAACTGGGTCGGGATGCAGTGGGCATTAGCGTTAGGCAAAGAATTTTATGATCTAGGTGGCGTATTTGCACCAGACAACTCAGATAGCTTGTATCAATTTAAGTACATGTTTACTCGTCCGAATGGTGCGACAGAATACATTGGTGAAATTGATAAAGTCTTTAATGAAGAATACTATCAAACATTTTTAAATAAATAAGTCAAGAACTCGGCCGCAGTGGGTCGAGTTTTTTTGTATTCTGCATCTTCTATACAATGCCCCATTTCCTTGGTAAAATAATATCGAGAGAAAACGAGGAGGGCGAAAAGATGATTAATGTGTTAGAAGTATTGGCGACTATGAACCCCAATCAAAAAGTAAACTATGATCGCGTGCTGCAAAAAATGATGCAAAAATGGCAAGATGAAAAGCGACGGCCAACTATTTTGTTGCATAGTTGTTGTGCGCCGTGTAGTACGTATACGCTAGAATACTTGGCTGATATTGCCGATATTACCATCTATTTTGCCAACAGTAATATCCATCCTCGTGCTGAGTACGAGCGCCGCAAAATTGTTCAAGTGGAATTCATCACAGCCTTTAATCAAAAAACTGGCAACCAAGTACGATTTTTAGCCGCACCGTATGAGCCAAATGTCTTTATCCAATTGGTCAAAGAAAAAGAACTCACGCAAGAACCAGAAGGCGGCAAACGGTGTACGGCATGCTTTCAAATGCGACTGGATATAGTAGCAAAAAAAGCAGCCGAAGAAGGATACGATTACTTTGGGTCAGCGTTGACTCTTTCACCAAAAAAGAACAGTCAACTCATTAATCAAATCGGGATTGATATTCAAGAATTTTTCGATACGAGTTATTTGCCGAGTGATTTCAAAAAAAATAATGGCTACAAACGATCGGTTGAAATGTGTAAAGAGTACGATGTCTATCGACAATGCTATTGTGGGTGTTTGTTTGCAGCGCAACAACAAGGTGTCGACTTAAAAGAAATACAAAAAGAGGCGAGTGCATTTGTCAAGCGCCATCAGACGAAAGTAAAGGAGAGCTAGCATACAGCTATTAGCGAAAGTCATCTTGTGGGTAGTAGGGAGTATTGTGGCTTTGGCTATTATAGTTTAGCTAGCGTTTCAAGTGTTCCCTTATCCGAGCGCTTGGGTCATTTTCGCGATGTTTGACCAGCCAGTGGCCATCACGAATCAAGGCGAGCGAGCACGTACGAATATGCCCTATGCCGCAACATTAGGGGGCATGGCCTTCTCAAATGCATTCTTAGGCATCAATCACTCATTGGCACACAAAACAGGTGGAGAGTTTGGGTTGCCACATGGGTTGGTGATTACAATTGTGATGCAACTTGTCATTCGGTTTAACGCGGCTTCATGTAAAGTGAAGCGTAACCCGTATCCGCGTTATGAAGTATACCGTGCGTAAAAAGACTACGCAGACATCGCGAGCGCCTTGGATCACTTGGTTTATAACGATCGATGTACACCAGCGAATCCACGCCAGCCGCCATTGCCAGAAATTCGTCAGCTATTATTAATTGATCAATTCTAAAAAAGACGCTGAGATAGAAATAGTCAGCGACAAGCAAAAAGACCATAAAAACCAGAAGTTATTTCTCAAACTTTTGACTTTTATGGCTTTTTGTCGTGATAGTTCATTTCTGTTGTCACACTACTTTTTCTTTACTAATGTGGGAGCTTTTTGTTCTTTTTCTAGATGGTAGTAGGTAATCTCTGGTGCAACGCCTAAGCGTGCAGGGAGAGCAGTCATCCCAATTCCGGTATTGACTGAAAGCAAGGTCTGATCCGTCACAAGGTATAGGCCGTGTGTGTATTTCAGTGCACCGGTAGTTGTCTTCCGATAAAAAGGCAAGCGAATTTGGCCACCATGACTGTGCCCCGATAAGACCAAATCAAAGCGATGAATGGCGGGGATTTTTTCAACGCTGTCAGGTTCATGAGTCAAAAGCAAATGCCATTCTGCAAGAGTATCTTCAAAGTCGTAAGCAGGATGACCATATAAATCATCATCAAGACCCACAATGGTTAGTGAGATTTGTTCCGTTGAGAAAAAGAGTTGTTCGTTCGTCAAAACGGTAAAACCGGCTTTTTTTAATACTTCTTTGACGAAATAATGGCCATTATGATGATAGTCATGGTTTCCTAGGATGGCGATCTTCCCCATGGGTGCGGGGATTTTTTGTAGTTTTTCGACTAAAGCTGCCGTTTTTTTGTGTGGCCATTTGCCGTAGTCGTCAATTAAGTCCCCAGTAAAAATGACCATATCAGGCTTTGTTTTCAAAAATTCTTTAATGATGCGATTCAGACGACGAGGAGCGTACCAGCTGGAAAAATGCAAGTCACTTAATTGGGCCAGTGTCAAGCTCGTCTTTCCTTGGTACAAATCCACTGCGTCAGAGACATCCAATACAGTTTTTTTGCTTTTACGAATAAAATAGTGTGTAGCAGTCAATCTTCCTGGCTCAATGATGACCATGTAAATCAATAGAAGCAGGGAAAACATCACACATGCATAGAGTAAATACATCAGCCAGGCATCCTTTACTTAGTTTCTGCTCTTAGCATAGTAGAATTTTTCGGAAAAAGCAATCACGCACTTCAAAAAAATAAACGAGTTATTTTTTGAAATGATACGATTTTTTACTAGCATATTTTGCGACTTGACTTGAGCGGCTGAATCGAGGAAAAAAGCGTACCAAGCAATCAAATGGAAGTGACACAATGGACCAAACTAGGGCATGACTATTTGGATTTTTACGATAGAACCAGACCAGTAGACTATAAAAGAACAGCATACCAATTGTAATCGTTCCGAATTTTTCCCATAGTGGAGGATAAGGTAAGGCTCGCTCAATTAAAAGACGCAAAAAGGGATAGGTGAAAAAGAATCCAGCAATTAGACCAAACCGCCAGTTACGAGCTAAGAAGAAAAGCTCATTGATGACAAAAAATAGGGAAAGGACCCATGCTAGCGGAGGAATCAAGCTAATCAAAAACGCAAAGATGGCACTAACGACAATCATCAAAGGGCCTTTAATAAAAGCGGCTAATAAGACAAAGCCGAGAATAAATAATAATTTGCCTGAAATTGGGACAAAACATAGCACGCCGAAAAGAGCAATCAAGACCCAGTGACTCCAAGACTGTTGGCTTTCAGATGGGTTTTTAGGTGTACGCAAAAATGAGGACAGTGAATGCAACATAGCAAGTCTCCTTTCAAGTTACCATTAGTATACGCTGTGAAGCGATAGTTGAACTCGGACGCAAGACGGAAATTTTCAAAAGTTTTGAGTGAATCGTTCCCGTTCACTTGGAAAATATGCTATTGTAAGCATGAAGATGAGGAGGAGAGCCACACATGATTTTTGATACACACACTCATTTAAATGCAGAACAATTTCAAGCAGATATACCTGAGACAATCGCGCGTGCCACTGATTTAGGTGTCACCGAGATGGCGGTGGTGGGGTTTGACACTCCGACGATAGCCAAATCACTCGCATTAAGCCAAAAATATGACCATATCTATAGTATTATCGGCTGGCATCCGACTGAAGCCGGCTCCTATACAAATGAAATCGAGCAAGACTTGCGTGAAAAACTGACTGGCCCCAAAGTTGTCGGGTTAGGTGAGATTGGCTTAGATTATTATTGGATGGAAGATCCTAAGGAAGTGCAAGAAGCCGTCTTTCGCCGTCAAGTAGCGTTAGCAAAAGAAGTTAACTTACCCATTAGCATTCATACCCGTGACGCGATGGAGGACACCTATCGGATTCTAAAAGAGGAAGGCGTACCTGCACGAGGCGGTATTATGCATAGCTTTAGTGGCGATGCTACGTGGGCGGAGAAATTTTTGGCATTGGGTATGCACCTTTCTTTTAGTGGCGTGGTGACATTTAAAAAAACAACCGATGTCCAAGCAGCTGCTCAAATCGTGCCACTCGATCGACTATTGGTCGAAACGGATGCACCTTATCTAGCACCCGTCCCATATCGAGGCAAGCGCAATGAACCTGGCTACACGCGCTATGTAGTCGAAAAAATTGCTGAATTACGCGAAATGACCTTCGAACAAGTCGCAGTACAAACGACAGAAAATGCTCATCGATTGTTTCGGATTGGAGCATCTGCATGAGCCAAAAGAAAGAACGTATCGCCGAGATAGTTGTCGTGGAAGGCAAGGATGATACGAGACGATTGCAAGAAGTACTTGATGTTGATACCATTGAGACGATTGGTTCCGCAATCAATGAGGATATTCTTGCTCGGATTGCTCACGCACAGGAGACTCGTGGCGTAATCGTCTTTACAGATCCTGATTATTCAGGAGAGAAGATTCGTAAAACCATCATGGCGGACATACCGGATGCCAAGCATGCTTTCTTGCCACGTGCGCAAGCTGTGCCCAAGCGCAAGGGGATGAGTTTAGGGGTAGAGCATGCAAGTGATGAAGCCATCTTAGCTGCGCTTCATAAAGTAGTGACCCCAGTCCTAACAGAAGATGACTACCAACCAATAGACCGCCAAGTCTTGATGCGTTATGGACTATTGGCAGGACCACAGGCGAAGCATCGCCGCGAAGTCTTAGGCGATGAGCTGAGAATTGGGTATACAAATGGCAAACAATTAGAGAAGCGCCTAGCAATGTTTCGTATTGATGAGCAAACATTGGCTGACGCAATGAAACAAGTGGAGGAAAACAGTTGAAAGAACAACGAGACATCGCAACACCATCAAGAACCAGAGAAATATTAGCCAAGCATGGCTTTACGTTTAAAAAGAGTCTAGGTCAAAACTTTTTGACAGACCCAAATATTTTACGAAACATTGTCGCAGCTGGGGATATTGACCAAGACACCAACGTCATCGAAGTCGGCCCTGGAATTGGCGCACTGACGGAATATTTGGCACGAGCAGCACATCAGGTCGTGGCCTTTGAGATAGATGATCGCTTATTACCAGTCTTAGCAGACACGTTGTCGCCATATGATAATGTATCAGTGATTCATCAAGACATTTTACAAGCACGGATTGATCACGTCTTACAAGAGCAATTTGCCAATGATGGTCGACCGGTAAAAGTCGTAGCGAACTTACCTTATTACATTACGACTCCGATTATGATGCACTTTTTGGATTCAAAAGTAGAAATTGCTGAAATGATTGTAATGATGCAAAAAGAAGTGGCTGACCGCATTTCAGCCAAACCAGGCACCAAAGCATACGGCTCTTTGTCGATTGCGGTGCAGTACTATATGGAAGCAAGTGTAGCATTTATTGTACCGAAGACTGTATTCGTGCCACAGCCGAACGTCGACTCAGCAATTCTAAAGCTCACTAGACGCCCACAGCCTGCTGTCGATGTGACCAATGAAAAAGCCTTCTTTGGCTTAACCAAAGCCGCCTTTTTGCAACGACGCAAAACATTTTGGAATAATTTGCAAAGTTACTACGGCAAAGACGAAGCGACCAAAGCTTGGCTTCAACAAAGTCTTAAAGAGGCGGAGATTGATCCTATCCGCCGTGGAGAAACGCTTAGCTTAGAGGAGTTCGCTCGTTTGAGTAATGTGATGGAAGCGAATAAAAAATAGAAAGAATTGGAAAGAATCAAGCAATTGATTCTTTCTTTTTTAATGTGTCTTGACACCTCACGATATTCCCACTACAATACAAGTATCAAACGTGTCTTGACACATTAAGGGGAAACGAGCATGAAAACAACGAAAGTACGTCAACTTACCATATCTGCACTACTTATTGCCATGGGGATTCTTATTCCGATGGTAATGCCAAAGATTGTCATTGGTCCAGCTTCTTTTACACTTGCTAGCCATGTGCCACTAATGATTGCGATGTTTTTTTCACCAGGGATGGCTGTAGCCGTTGCGATCGGTACCGCATTTGGGTTTTTAATGACGACACCATTTATTATTGCGATGAGAGCATTGTCGCATCTGGTCTTTGCCGTTTTAGGGGCGGTGTATTTAAAGAAGCATCCGGAAATTGTGCTACACAAAGGAGCTTTTCAAGTCTATAATCTGGTCATTGCCTTGATTCATACATTGATTGAGATATCTGTCGTATGGCTCTTTTTTGCGACTGGCAATGCCGCTGGAACGACAGTGGATGGAAATTTCTATGTCTTCTTATTTGGATTGATGGGTGTCGGTGGCGTGATTCATAGTTTTGTCGATTACAACCTGGCATTACTTGTGGTGACCACTATTAGCAAGGGAGTCGCCATTCCCGTCTTTCAAAAAGCCCAACTCAAGCAACCAACGACTTATCATGACTAAGGCATAGCTAGTCGCCTCAGACGTTTCTCCTGTTTTTTTGGTATACTAAAGAAAATGGAGTAACAAGAGGAGAAATAATATGTATCAACTAATTACCGATGCGTGCTGCGATGTGCCAGCTGACGTATTAAACAAACTCAATGTAGCATATATTCCGATGACATTAGACCTAGATGGCAAGCAATATGACGATGACTTAGGACAGACCTTTGATTACCAATGGTTTTTAGAGTGCTTAAAGGAAAACAAACAGCCAACAACTTCACAAATCAATGTTGGACAGTATCTCTCTTATTTTAAACCTTATGCACAACAACAAATACCACTGCTTTATGTCGCTTTTTCTTCCGGCTTGAGCGGATCGTTTAGCAGTGCTTTGCAAGCAGTCGAGATTGTGAAGGAAGACTATCCGCATGCCGAGATTTATTGTGTGGATACAAAAGGCGCAAGTTTAGGTGAGGGGATGCTTGTCATTCAGGCAGCAGCCATGCAGCAAGCCAATCACTCACTTCAAGAGGTGGTGGCTTGGCTTGAAACGTACAAGGAGCATGTCCGTTCTTGGGTTACCGTTGATGATTTGGGTCATTTGGAACGTGGTGGTCGTATCTCTAAGACAGCAGCCGCAATTGGCGGATTGTTAAATATTAAACCGATTATCCACGTCGATACAGAAGGAAAATTACAGACAATCGGTAAGGCGCGTGGTCGCATGAAAGCTCTGAAGACGATTCTTGATGCGACAGAAAAAGAGTTTGACCTTACTATTTTGAATCAACTCTATTTGGCGCACAGTGGCGATGAAGAGAGTGTGAGCTATGTACTCGAGCAACTCGCCCAACGCTTACCAGATACCCCTGTTGAGCACTTTCCACTTGGTCCGACGATAGCCAGTCATACTGGCTATGGCTGCATTGCGTTATTTTCGATGGGCAAGACAGCAAGATAAGTTGTATCAACAAGTGTACTGTGGTATAGTGAGCCCGTGGGTTTCCCACAAATAAAATCAGAGTAGAAAATAAAGCGTCAAGTGCTGGAAAGATGGGATGTTGCTTTCTGGACGAAGGAATTCGCTTCCGCGGTTTTATTTTCGCATTCGCTGCATATTTGATGTAGCAACTCTTAAAGGAGATGCTTCGTATGAAACAAAAAATAACCACGCGCATGATTGCCACGATGGGGCTATTAGTAGCTCTGCAAGTGGTCCTTTCCCAAGTGTTAGGGATTGAAACACAGTACCTACGTTTATCCTTTTCATTTGTGCCCACGATTATCATGGGCATGCTGTTCGGTCCATTATGGGCAGGCATTGGGTGCGTATTGGCTGATTTTCTGGGGATGGCGCTATTTCCAAAAGCGGCTTTCTTTTTTGGTTTCACCATTAATGCATTTATTGGTGGGCTAATCTACGGTTATTTCTTCTACAAAAAAGAAATTTCTTGGAAAAATGCCATTGGTTGCGCCTTAGCAACAACGATAGTAATCAGCCTTATTTTAACACCAATCTGGTTATCCATGATGTACAACCAACCACTTTTTAGTTGGGTGATTTGGGCACCAAGACTGATCAAAACGGTCATTATGTTGCCAATCCAAGCCATCTTAAACTACATGGTCGGTCGCATGATACCCTTGCAAAAACTCATCAAACGCGTATCAGTATAAATCCTAAAAACATTCACCCTCTCCTGTTACATCCGCAGGAGAGGGTGCTTTATTTTCGCAAAAAAAGTGAATTAAGAAAAACGTTTCTATTGATTAATAGAACAAAAAATGAAAAAAACTAAAAGAAACCGTTTGCTTTTTCTTTATATACGCGTTATACTTCTTTTTGTAGAAACGTTTCACTAAAATTAGGGAGGAACATAAGAATGAAGTTTAGTAAAAAAATTGCCTTATTGGGTGCGAGTGCCTTGTTTTCGTTGGGTGTGTTAGCGGCTTGTGGAAACAATTCAAAAAGCGACAGTGAAAGCAAAGAATTGACGTTTTGGTACATGGGCGATGGCGATCAAGGGATTAAGCCAATCATTGATGATTTTACAAAAGAGACAGGAATTAAAGTAAAAATTCAAAGTATTCCATGGAGTTCATCAAGAGACAAATTATTAACAGCAGTTGCCTCAAAAAGTGGTCCTGACGTGGTACAAATGGGGACATCTTATATGAGTGAATTTGTCGATGCTGGGGCATTAGTGGATCTTTCAGACAAAATCAAAGACAACGATGTGTTAAAGACAAGTAATTTCTTTGATGGTTCTGTGGCCACTACTGAATTTGATGGTAAGTACTATGCTGTGCCATGGTATACCGAAACGCGGGCACTATACTATCGTTCTGATTTATTGAAATCGGTTGGTTACAATGAAGCTCCTAAGACATGGGAAGAACTAGCTGATGCAGCGAAAAAACTAGCCGCACGTGGGGAAGGGAAATATGGATTTAACGTTGATGCTGCCGAACCGACTTTTGGATTTATGTTTGCTCGTCAAAATGGTTCAGAACTCTTTAGCAAAAAGAATGAACCCCTATTCAATAAACCCGCAATGGTGGATGCAGTCAAATACCTTGATAGCATGATTAAAGATGGTTCTGCACCAAGCACCAACTTAGGCTTGGATATTGGTCAAAGTTTTGGTGGTGAAGGGATTGTTCCAATGTTTATTAGTGGACCTTGGATGATTAATTCAATCAAAGATGCTGCGCCTGATATTGATGGAAAATGGAATGTAGCGGAATTACCTTCAGGAAAAGATGGAAACACTTCTATTACCGGTGGAGCAAACTTAGCTGTCTTTAGTAGTTCGAAGAAACAAGATGATGCAGTTAAATTGATTGAGTTTTTATCAAAACCAGATAATCAAACCAAATTCTTCGAAAGTACCAACTCATTACCAACGAACAAAGATGCTTGGAAAAATGATACGTTTACAAGCAACAAAATGATTTCAGTATTCGGAAAACAATTGGAAAATTCGCAACCAGTTCCTGCTTTAAAACAATGGGATGAAATTGCCCAAAACTATTTAAAACAATGGGAACAAATTGTTTCGAATGGAAAAGATGTCCAAAAAGCAATGGATGAATTAAATACCGAAACCGAAACACTTTTAAAAAAATAAAAAATGAAGCTTGACAGTTTGCAAGCGATGCATTCGCAATAATTATTCCGAACAATCAATCATTGCAAGTCAATGGTTGGTTGTTCGGATCGTTATGTTTGCATCTTATTTGAAAAAGCGAACGTTTCTTTGTTTGTTACCCATATGGAGGAGGAACAACCCATGAAAAAAACCAAAGCACCTTATTTTTTCATTGCGCCAGCCGTGATTTTATTATTGATTTTTTCAATCATCCCTATTTTTCTTGCATTAATCATTAGTTTTACTGACATGAGTTTAGCAGGATTGGCGGATTATTCACGAATCAAATTTGTCGGTCTGGAAAATTACATAAATATTTTTAGTGACAAAACATTCGGTCAAGCAATATTTAATACAGGGTACTACGTTGTGATTGGCGTACCTCTAGTTATTCTTATTTCATTGGCTTTGGCAATCATGATTAATTTTGGCGAAAATAAATTCTTTCAATTTATGCGCTTGGTCTTTTATAGCCCATCCATTACCAATACTGTAGCCATTGCAGTGGTTTGGATGTACTTATACAATCCAACAATTGGGTTGTTGAATCACCTGCTTTCCTATTTAAATATTGGCCCAATTCTCTGGCTAACCGATGCAGGAACAGCTAAAATTTCCCTCATCATTATTGCTGTTTGGAAAGCAATTGGCTTGAATATGTTGATTTTTTTAGCGGCTATCCAGGGAATTCCAAAAGTTTATTATGAAGCGGCTGAAATAGATGGAGCCAATAAATGGTACCAAATTACACGAATCACGATTCCATTGTTACGCTTTTCGATCTTTTTCGTGACAGTGACCACGTTAATCGGTTGGTTCCAATTTTTCGAAGAACCTTTTGTTATGACGAAAGGTGGACCATTAGATAGTACGCTCTCAGTTGCTTTATTCATCTATCAAAATGGTTTCCAATATAGTAAATTTGGCTACGCTGCAGCGGGATCATTCGTCTTGTTTATCGCTATTATCATAGTAACAAGCATTCAAATGAAGCTTCAAACACGTCAAAAAGACAGTGGAATGTAAGGAGGATACAACATGAGTTATCAAAAATCACAGATGAGTTTTAAAGTATTTATCGGAGTGATGCTAGCTGTCTTAGGAACTCTAACGTTTTTTCCGTTCTTATGGATGATTTTTTCTTCCTTAAAGACCAATGCGGAAATTAGTCAAATGGTGCCGACGTTGCTACCTAAAAATCCAACCTTGAATAACTTTAAAGAATTATTCGAACGACTAAACTTTGGCATCTATTTAAAAAATACCTTGATTGTTACGCTGTTTTCCTTTTTAGGTCTATTTTTAAATGCGATGGCAGGTTATGGTTTTTCAAAATATGACTTTAAAGGGAAACATGGCTTATTTTTACTTGTCTTAGCCACTATGATGATTCCTGGTCAAGTGACGATGATTCCAGTGTATTTGATTTTAAACAGTGTCGGTTTAACCAATACCTTGATGGGAATTGTGTTACCGGGCTTAGCGGGTGCGTTTGGTATATTTCTTTTTCGTCAATTTATGAGCACGATTTCGGATGAATTGTTGGAAGCCGCTCGCTTAGATGGTGCGAATGAATGGTATATTTTCTTTCGAATTGTGCTACCGTTGACGCGACCAATTTTGGCTGTTCAGGGTATTCTGACCTTTATCGGCGGCTGGAATTCGTTCCTATGGCCATTAATTATCGCCAATGATGAAAAGTATTACACCTTGTCGGTAGGTCTCCAATTATTACAAGGCCAACATGGGACAGATTACTCCCTTCAAATGGCGGGAGCGACATTTATGGTCGTGCCAATCTTGATTATTTTCATGATTTTCCAAAAATATATTTTACAAGGTTTCAACGTTTCAGGGATTAAATAAGTACGAAGAAAAGAGTGAAGGAATGGAAGCAGAAAAACTAAACGAATTATTGCGTCAAATGACGTTAGAAGAAAAAGTCGATCAATTGTTACAATTGGCTGCCGATTTCTATTCAGAAAAAGCTGAGGCTAAAACGGGTCCCATGGCGGATTTGGCGATTTCAGACACCACGGTGAATCAGGCAGGAACAACGTTAGGGGTTTCTGGAGCGAAAGAAGCCATTCGAGTCCAAACCAATTATATGAAAAAAAATCGTCTGGGCATTCCCACCCTTCTGATGGCCGACATTATTCATGGCTTTCGAACCATTTTTCCAATTCCATTGGCACTTGGAAGTAGTTGGAGCTTAGCAGCGGCCGAAAGAATGGCAAGTGTTTCAGCGAAAGAAGCAGCGGTCTCTGGCTTACATGTGACGTTTTCACCCATGGTAGATCTAGTACGCGATCCTCGCTGGGGACGTGTGATGGAATCAACAGGAGAAGATGCCTTTTTAAATGCCCGCTTTGCAGAGGCGTTTGTCAAAGGCTATCAAGGAACAGATTTAGCCAATGATTTCTTCCGTGTTGCGGCTTGTGTCAAACATTTTGCAGCTTACGGTGCGGCAATTGCCGGTCGGGATTACAATACGGTGAATATGTCTGAGCGCCAACTACGTGATCAATATTTACCTGGTTATGAGGCTGCCTTAGAAGCTGGAGCAAAACTAGTCATGACTTCTTTCAATACAGTGGATGGGATTCCAGCCACAGGAAATGAATGGTTGTTTAAACAAGTTTTGCGTAACGAATTTGGATTTGATGGGGTAGTTATTTCCGATTGGGGTGCTGTGAAGGAAATGATTCCACATGGGGTGGCTGCTAATGAAAAAGAAGCGGCACAATTGGCGATGAATGCAACCGTTGATATCGAAATGATGACCACTTGTTATAGTCATTATTTAGCAGAATTGATTGCTGAAGGAAAGATTAAGGAAGCACAGTTAGACGAGGCGGTCTTACGTATTTTGACATTGAAAAATGAATTAGGCCTATTTGAACATCCCTTCAGAGGAGCGAATGAAGAGCTAGAAGCGCAACATGTGCTGTCAAAAGAACATCGTCAGGCTGCTCGTGAAGTCGCGCAACAATCCATTGTATTGTTGAAAAATGAGCAAGAAGTATTGCCATTAAAATCAGAGTTGACGATCGGCATCATCGGTCCGGCCGCTTCTTCGCAAGACATTCTAGGAGCGTGGTCTTGGCAAGGAAGACAAGCAGAAGCTACTTCGCTTACAGTAGGTGCGCGTCATTATAGCAAACAATTGCATATTGCCAAAGAACCATGTGACTATTTCCAACCAAGTGAAGCGGCACTTGAGGAAGCAACACACATCGCTCGAACCGTTGATGTGGTGATTTTGGCATTAGGTGAAACGGAATGGATGAGTGGCGAAGCAGCAAGTCGCAGTGACATTCGCCTGCCAGAAGGTCAACTACAGTTCTTTGATGCCATTCGATCGGTGGCCAAAAAACTTGTGGTGACATTGTACAATGGAAGACCGTTGGATTTAGAAGCGATTCAGGCAGCCGATGCCATTGTTGAAGCGTGGTTTCCTGGAACAGAAGGGGGCCAAGCCTTAGCCGATATCCTTTGGGGGGCAGTAAACCCATCTGCGCGTTTAAGCATGTCATTTCCAACAACAGTCGGACAAGTACCGATTTATTACAATGTGGAAAATACTGGTCGTCCCTATGAATCAAACCCAGATGAAAAATATGTCTCCAAATATTTAGATACATCTAACTATGCGCGGTATCCATTTGGATATGGATTAAGCTACGGTACGGTTCGTTATCAAAAGCTGCAATTGTCTAGTACCGAGCTAAGCGCGGGCCAATCACTTCGGGCATCTATAGATGTTGTCAATGAATCTACCTATGAACGGACAGAAACAGTCCAATTGTATCTTCGGGATGTTGTGGCAATGGTCGCACGCCCAATCAAAGAACTAAAAGGCTTTAAACAAATTCAATTGCAAGCACATGAGACGAAAACCGTTTCATTTGAAGTGACCGAAGCATTGTTACGCTATGTGCATCCGAATCAGCAATGGGGCAGTGATCCAGGTGAATTCGAATTATGGATTGGGCCTAACAGTGCGACGGGAGTAAATACTACATTTCAACTCGTATAAAGAAACTATTTCGAAAGAAGGTTTGCCAAACAACTATGATTACATTACATTCTAAGCAACTAACGGCTTCATTTTTAGAAACCGGGGAACTTTATCAACTGACAAATGGTGCCATCATGGTAAATCAACTCCATGGGAATCCCCTTGATGGCAGCATCACGCAACTATATTTACGAGTGAAAACGACCCATCAAACAGCTGTTGCACCACTAATTGGTAGTACAGCCAATAGCGTGTTTCATCGATTTATCGATCGATGTGTTTGGTCAGGTATATTCGCCGGAGTAACTTATCAAGTAACGTTCCAATTGGGAGAAGAAAATCAATGGTATTGGACCGTCGAATTTTCAGGAAATGGGGAAGAAGTAACCCTTTTCGCTGGGCATGATTTGGGCAATGCGCTAGTAGGAGCCGTTAAAGCGAATGAAGCCTACGTTTCCCAATATGTTGATCATTTTGTAACCAAGGAAGATGAGCATATCACGATTACCTCACGTCAAAATCAACCACAAAACAATCAGTTTCCAGTGGTTGAGTTAGGAAGCTTTGCTCCGCTCGTTGGTTATGCGACAGATGGGTATCAATTTTTTGGGAAAACTTACAAAAAAACGAATAAACCAGAAGCTCTGCAACAGGAAATTCTTCCAAACGAAGTCTATCAATATGAATTTGCCTATATTGCGTTGCAAACCAAAGCAATCAAAGCAACTGCTGAAAATCAAACAGTGGTCTTCTATGGTGTAGCAATTGCCAATCATCCGACTGCAGTGACGCAACCAATTGCATCGTTGACGCATGTAGTACAAGATTACGCATGGGCGAATGAGAAAAAAGAAACCGCCCAAATAGCTCAATTAACAATGGTTCATACACTAGGTGCACCAATTGTCGGACGTCCGTTTACCGAACAGGAGTTGTGTGAACGATTCCCAGAACAAGAACAAGTGGAAAAAGTGGGGAATACCACCTATTCATTCTTCACCAAAAATAATCGCCATGTAGTGGTGCAAGCCAAAGAATGCGAGATGGAACGGGCAACTGGCCATATTCTTTTAGGGGGATTAGATCTGGAAGTTGCACATCCTGTGATGAGCACCACTCTTTATATGTATGGGATTTTTAATTCCCAAATTGTTTTAGGCAATACATCCATGAATAAATTGCTCTCAAATAGTCGCAACGCGCTAAATGTATTGAAACAATCGGGTCAACGAATCTATCTGCAAGAACAAGAAAAATGGTCATTGTTGACCATGCCATCTGCATTTGAAATGGGCTTAAACTCTGGAACTTGGTATTATCAATTGGCAGATGACTGTTTGATTGTAACGACCTATACTCGGCGAGATAGCCATGAAATTATCACCACCATTCATTCCGACCAAGGCAAACGCTATAATTTCGCAGTGACTAACCAATTTTTAATGAATGCTGACGATGAACACCCAACCTATAATCAGTATGTAAACGGTCAGAAAGTAACGCTGACACCTACAGAAGAATCAGCAATTTACGCAATTTATCCGGAGTTAACCTATCAACTCACCCTAGACAAACCCTTTCGATTAACGAATGAATCGTTATTCGGCTGTCTAGCGGAGCAACCAGTTTTAACGACCTTTGTGGTAGAAAATCAAAGTCAGTTGGCTCTGTCAATTAAAGGTCGCTTGCATTCATCAGAATCACTGCTATTGACAGAAAGCCTGACGATTAATGAGGAAGAGCAAGCTTTTGGAGAAGCATTTGATACGTTAACCAACCAGTTTCATTTAACACATCCTCAGGTGGATGTTACGAGTATGAACCAATTAATTCGCTGGTATACGCACAATATGCTTGTTCATTACTTGTCTCCACATGGACTAGAGCAATATGGGGGAGCCGCATGGGGAACCCGTGACGTATCACAAGGCCCAACAGAATTTTTCTTGGCAATGAACCAATACGATGTCGTTGAATCAATTATCACTCATATTTTTGAAAATCAATTTGAAGATGACGGCAATTGGCCACAATGGTTTATGTTTGATGGCTACGAAAAACAAAAAGCTGATGAAAGTCACGGCGATGTGATTGTCTGGCCAATGAAAGTGGTCACAGATTATCTGGAAAAATCTGGGAACTTTAGTATACTTAAGAAAAAGATACCGTATACGGACCGCAAAACTTTTGCAAAAACAACCCAAACAGCGACTTTGTTTGAACACCTAAAAAAAGAAATCCACTATATCCAGACCCATTTTCTAAAAGGAACGTATCTATCTTGTTACGGCGATGGCGATTGGGATGACACGTTGCAACCCTATGATAGTCGCTTGAAAAAGAATATGGCTAGCACATGGACAGTTGCCTTAACGTATCAAGTAATCAATAAGTTAGGAAACCTGTTGGAACCAACAGATCAACCTTTCGCAACTGAACTACTGACGCTTGCGCAAAAAATCCAAGCTGATTTCAATAAGTACATGCTAAGTGCTGGAACGTTGCCAGGATTCGTCTACATGGATTCACCTGAAAAAGTCGAGTGGATGATTCATCCTACCGATCAGAAAACAGGGATTCATTATCGCCTGTTGCCAATGACGCGGAGTATGATTGCCGAATTACTTTCACCAGAACAAATGCAAGAACATTTAGCTATTATCAAAAAACAATTGTTCTTTCCAGATGGCGTACGTTTAATGAATCGCCCCGCACATTACCAAGGTGGGGTTAGCGTGCATTTCAAACGGGCCGAACAAGCTGCAAACTTCGGTCGTGAAATTGGATTGCAATATGTCCATGCACACATTCGTTTTTCAGAAGCCATGGCTAAGATTGGTGAAAAGAATGAGACATGGAAAGCACTCAATACCATCAACCCTATTCAATTGCAGACGCGCGTGCCGAATGCATCGTTACGCCAAGCAAATGCCTATTTTAGCAGTTCAGATGGTGATTTCCCCACTCGTTATGCTGCCCAAGAGCAATTTGATAAATTGAAAACAGGGGCAGTTAATGTTAAGGGAGGTTGGCGTATTTATTCAAGCGGACCCGGAATTTATGTCAATCAATTGATTTCGGCTATTTTAGGAATTCGGGCCTTCCATGATCGATATGTATTTGATCCGGTCTTACCAGATGAACTCGATGGATTAAGCTGTGCATTTCAATTGAACAAAACACCAGTTGAAATTGTCTTCCACTTAAATCAAACAGAACGGAAAGTATGTCTGGATGGCGTTGAGTTACCATTTGAGGAAGAAGCCAACCGGTACCGCCCAGGTGGATTAGTCATTCAAGCAAATGCAGTTCATTCAAGACTTCATGAGGGAAGTCGGATTGATGTGTATAGTCAATAAAAAAGGAAAGGAGAAGCCATGGTAGGAATTAAAGACATTGCCAAAGCAGCAGGAGTATCGATTTCAACCGTATCCTATGCATTAAATGGCAATCCCAAAATCACGGATGAAACACGCGCAAAAATTATGAAGCTAGCTGAGGAAATGAACTACGTACCCAACATGGCTGCTCGTACCTTAAAACGGCAACAAACCAATATTATTGGTGTTTATTTGACCGATTATGCAGGGAGCTTTTATGGAGAACTGTTAGATGGCATCAAACGCGGTCTTGAATTTCACGGCTATGAGATGATTGTCTGTAGTGGCAAAAAGTCACAACTATTTATTCCCGAAAAAATGGTCGATGGCGCGATTGTTCTCGATTGGACATTTGATAGTGAGCAAATTTTACAATTTGCCCATCGTGGGCATAAGCTCGTTGTGCTCGATCGCGAAATTGAACACGCCAATATTCGGAAAGTCTTATTAGATAATGCGGGTGGGACCAGTTTGGCAATCGAACAATTTGCCAAGTTGCGCCCAGAAAAGCTGTACCTTATTTCCGGTCCAACCAAAGGCTATGATAGTCAAAAAAGGTTGGTTACAAGTGAAAAAGAATTGAACCTATACACGATTCCTTATGAAATTATTGCTGGGAACTTTACAGAATCATCAGGATATGAGGCTGGTGAAAAAATTATGAAACAACAACCGCAACTCCCAATCCACATTTTCTCATTTAACGATGAAATGGCCGTTGGATTGTATAAATATTTTAAAGGGACCAATCTAAAAATTGGCAAAGATGTGTCCTTCATCGGCTTTGATAATATCGAAATTGGCAAGTATTTGCGTCCGCCATTAGCCACTATTTCCTATTCAAAACACCGTTGGGGCATGTTAGCAGCCAAAAAAGTGGTTCAATTACTTCAGGATGAGCCAACCGAATCGGAATTAATTTATACCACCTTTGTCCGTCGAGATTCATTTTTAGGAAAAGAGGGATAGTGATGGCTATCAGTCGGATGAATTTTCGCTCCGAAGTATTAGGCAAAGGAACAGCGGTTACTGTCTATTTGCCAGACGAAAAACAAGCAAAGATGCCTGTGCTCTATCTTCTTCATGGGAAGTCAGATGATTGCAATGCTTGGCTAAATGCCACCTCTCTTGAGCGCTACGCTAGCCAATACCCCTTTTGCATTGTCATGCCTCAAGTTGAATTGAGTTATTACACGGATATGGTTTATGGTGACCGTTACTGGACCTTTCTTACGGAAGAGCTTCCCAATAAAATGCACCAATGGTTTCAATTAAAAACAGAGGCGAATCAACATTTTTTAGCTGGCCTATCCATGGGCGGGTATGGCGCCTTTAAATGGGCACTACGAAAACCAAATGAATTTCGGGCAGTGGCATCATTATCAGGTGCACTGGATGTGGTATCGTTATGGGAAAAAGATGCTCAAAGAGACCATGAGTTTTCATTAATTTTTGGTACGAGAGCAGCTCTCAAGCAGAGTACCAATGACTTATTATTCTTGTTAGACAAGCAAGCTGCTAACAGAACCACCTTTTTCCAATATTGTGGAACGGAAGACTTTCTCTACCTAGAAAACCAAACCTTTCGCAAACAAGCGCAACAAGTAATGACAAACTATGTCTACAAGGAAGGCCCAGGTGCCCACACTTGGGAATATTGGGATGCAACGATTCAAGAAGTATTACGACAGTTTTTTCGATTGCTTAACGAGTAATCCCCACCCTTAAGAGAAAAATAAACTGACAAGTATGCAATGAACAAGAAAAATTGTTCGTTGCATGCTTTTTTGTATCTAAGGGAATTCACTATATTTTGCGAACTTGGTGAAACCCAATTGAATTGTTGCAAGAAGCGTTCTATTCTTAACTTGTGAATAAAATCATTATCTAGCTGTCGTTAGTAAGCAACCAGATAAGATTTGGGAGCAAAGAAAGGCTGTGTCGTGAATGTCTGAGCAAAAAATTCCTTCTGTTTCAACAACGAGTCAAAACAAACTAGAAAGTCGCAGTGTCAAAGGAATGGGAACGGTTATTACCTTAACTGTTTATTGCAAAGAACCGAAAGCTATCCTCGATTGGTTGGAAAAGAAACTAAAAGAATATGAACAACGATTTAGTGCCAATGATGACCATTCCGAACTAATGGCTATCAATCGAGCAGCTGGACAAACTGCTGTCAAAGTTCACTCAGAACTATTTGAGCTTATTCAAATAGGTAAGGAACAAAGTATAGCAGCACCTGATTTATTAAATATCGCGATTGGCCCGTTGATTCAGACGTGGCGGATAGGGTTTCAAGATGCCCATGTACCATCAAAAGAACAAATTACGCGAGCGTTGTCCTTAATTGATCCTTTAGCAATTGAATTGAACGCGGCACAACAAAGCGTTTTTTTAAGAAAAAAGGGCATGAAAATTGATTTGGGAGCATTGGCAAAAGGATACATTGGCGACTGTTTGGTTTCCGAACTAAAAAGAAAACAAGTAAAAGCGGGGTTAATAAATTTAGGTGGCAATGTCGTTGTGTTTGGTCCTTGCCCATTACATGCAGATGGCCTTTGGAAAATTGGAATCCGTGATCCAAAAGGAAAGCGAGAGGAATGCCTAACCATTCTGAACTGTTCAGAAGGTTCTGTGGTAACCTCAGGCATTTACGAACGAGTCTTGACACTTGCTGGCCATCGCTATACCCATATTTTTGATAGTCGAACAGGGTATCCTGTTGAAACGGATATTGATAGTTTGACGATTGTAACGAAACAATCCCTTATGGGGGAAATTTGGACTACCCGTCTCTTTGGCTATCGTGCCGAAAAAATCCAACAGATTATGCAACAAAAAAATTTGGAAGGAGTGATTGTTAAGCAAAATGGTCAAGTTTGGCTGTCAAGTGGAGCAAAGTGTGCACAAAGCGCAATCAATTGAGAGGGAACATTTTTGTTAAATGCAGAAGAACAAGTGAAGAAAGGATGAAAAAAATGTATAACTTTATTGGAATTGTAGGAACGAATTCAGAACAATCAACAAATCGGAAATTATTACAGTTTATGCAAAAACATTTTAAAAAAGACGCCAAAATTGAACTTCTTGAAATTGGTGACCTACCGATGTTTAATAAACCCAGTGATAAGAAAATACCAGCAAGAGCAACTGAATTAGCTACCAAAATTGACCAAGCAGATGGCATTATCATTAGCACACCGGAGTACGATCATGCAGTACCCGCCGTTTTGGTCAATGCTCTTCACTGGTTATCTTATGGCGTATTCCCATTTGTCGATCAACCAGTCATGATTACGGGTGCATCCTATGGTACATTGGGTTCATCTCGGGCTCAGGCACAATTACGGCAAATCTTAGATTCACCTGAATTAAAGGCACGTATTATGCCTAGCTCTGATTATTTGTTAGCTCATTCGCTCCAAGCCTTTGATCAAGAAGGAAATTTGATTCATTCGGACGACCTTGCACGTTTAGATGAATTATTTGATGATTTCTTAACATTTGTTTCAATTACACAACAGATGCACTTGAATCGAGAAGATCATAAGAAAAAAGCAGCCCGCTTTAATTGGGACAAATTAAACTAAATTGTGAGATGTAATGCGAAACTAGCTGCTCACTTTGAATGACACAACGAATTAAGATAATAAAGGAGAAAAATCACATGAAACTAATTGGAATCGTCGGCTCTTGTGCCGAACAATCATATAATCGGCTGCTCTTGCAATATATTCAACGTCATTATCGAAGCACGTTCCATATGGAATTAGTAGAAGTGAACGAGTTGCCGATGTTTAATCAAAGCAAAGATGCTACTGATTCTCCAATCATGCAAGAATGGGTGCAAAAAATTGGCTTTGCCGATGGAGTTATTATCGCAACACCTGAACATAATCATACCGTCCCTGCCGGTTTAAAGAGTGCGCTTGAATGGCTTTCTTACAAAGTTCATCCATTAGAAAAGAAACCTGTGATGATTGTCGGGGCTTCCTACCACGATCAAGGATCTTCTAGAGCACAACTACATTTACGTCAAATTTTAGATGCGCCAGGGGTAAATGCTTTTGTTTTTCCGGGAAATGAATTTTTATTAGGAAAAGTCAAAGAAGCATTTGATAATCAAGGAGAATTAAGAAATCAAGGAACAATTGATTTCTTAGATAGTACCATTAAGAAATTTTTAACCTATATGCAAGCTGTATCTGTTTTAAGCGGTCCCAAACCTAGTTTTCCACCTGAAGATTTACACGCCAAAAGAGGAACCAAAACAACCATTCCTGGCATCGATATGACGGCTGATGATTGGGTTGAGCAGGCAGCCAAACAAGTCGGTGCAGCGGAAGGTGACCAATACGTGAAGTTGAATCGTGGACTATTAACAGTCAATCAACTAAATGCTTTCTTGGAATCAATGCCAATGGAACTAACATATGCCGATGAGAATAATCAATTTATTTACTATAACTATACAAAAGAAAAAGCGGAAATGTTGGCAGGTCGTTTACCAGGGCAAGTTGGGAATCCTTTATCAGAATGTCACCCACCAAAAGCACTGAAAAATGTAGAATATGTCATTCAACAATTACGATCAGGAAATATGGATTTGGTTCAAATTCATATTAAGAAGCACTCTGCAGAAAAATTTGTCGTCCATAATTATCAAGCAATGTATGACCACGATGGAAAATATATGGGTGTAAATGAATATATACTTGATTTTAAACCAATCGTTGATTTTTACTTAAAAGAAACCAAACAAACACTTGTGGCAAATAGTGTCGCTGGTATGATACCTAATGCAGTGACAGCAACTGGAGCCGATGCTGTCTCCAGTGCGTCAACCCATGATGCGACACCTAGTGCGTCACCAGCCGGAGCTGATGCTGTTTCAAGTGCCTCCGTATCAGACTAAAAAACGAAGCACCAAAAGCAAACGAGTGAAAAGGTTAATTGGGAGGCATGTTTCGTGTATGTGGATCAGATACAAGCAGTGGAATTAGCTGGCAAGAAAAAAATAGCGTTTATCACCCAAAATTTTTGGGGGTTCTTCCTAGCTTCAATCTTAGCTGGGGCATTCATTGGCTTTGGTATCTTGTTGTCCTTTACGGTTGGTGGACTATTGAAAGAAAGCAACAGTAGCAAACTAGCAATGGGATCGGTGTTTGGTATTGCGCTGAGTCTGGTTGTTATTGCAGGGGCCGAGTTATTTACGGGCAATAATTTTGTTTTAGGAGTTGGCTTACTTCGTCGTTCGGTTACGTGGAGAGCTGCTTCCAAACTCTGGTTATGGTGCTGGCTTGGAAATGCGGCGGGAGCCATTCTTCTTGCAATCGGCTTTCATTATAGTGGCTTACAGACTGGAGCAGTTGCGCAAGTGCTAGCAGCAGCGACTGTGACAAAAATGAGCTTAGGGATTGTCCCATTAATTCTTCGGGGGATTCTTTGCAATATGCTCGTATGTTTAGCTATTTGGTCAGGCTTTCAATGCAAAAGTGAAGCAGGGAAATTGATTATGATCTTTTGGTGCTTGCTCGCTTTTTTCACAACTGGTTTTGAACATAGTGTTGCCAATATGACGGTCCTAACAGCGGGCTTATTGGATTCGACAAGTTCAGCTATCACAATTAGTGGGTGGTTTTATAATTTATTTTGGGTAACCTTAGGCAATATGATTGGTGGGATTTTATTTGTTGCTTATCCTTATGTCAAGATGGCTCAAAAATTGGAATAAGTGATAGTTAGCATGTAAGCTAGAGTATGAGGTGAAGCTCGTACTCTAGCTTTTGCTTTCCATCATTGTGATTTATAATGTAAAGAAAATGCAGAAAAATGGCGGTGAATCTTATGTTAAAGCAACGAGAACTTCAGGCACTACTTGAGCAGATGAAAATAAAAACACAAGTAGATTTTATCGGAATTGCCCAAAATGTCGCCAGACCAGGTGAACCAAAAGAGATTCGTTGGGTAGTCGTTTCAGGGAATTTAGGCGAAGACTATCAAAAAATCTGCTTGCGAATTGGTCACGGTATTGCGGGTCTAGTATGGCGAACGGGAAGACCTATGTACGAAAAAAACATCCAAAGCCAACCTAGACGATTAATGGATTATCCAATTGCACGTCTTGAAAAATTGGACGAAGTTATTGCTTATCCTCTATTGATTAATCGGCAAGTAAAAGCGGTTTTGTTAATAGGCAATCGAATAGGAAATAGTGAGACTTCAAGTCGGTTATTACCTTTTATGGAGCAGCTGGAACAATCAATTGAATACAACGGAGTGGAAAAATGGGTGGCAGGAAGGTGACTTTATGATGAGCGAAGAAATGGGTGAACTATATAAACGAGGATTACAGTCAACCGAAGCGATAATTTGGCTATTAGATGCAAATAATAAGATTCTCCTCCTATCTAATGGAGCCGAAAAATTAGCAGAAGATTATACCATTCCACTTAAAAAGATTCATGATATTTTGACTGGGAAAGGGTGCTCATTACATGCTTTACAGGATGTCTGTCAGGACTGCCCGATTGACGGACATCTCAATCCAGAAGCCATTCCATTTCAACTTAAGAACAAACAAGGACAACTGGCTTCTTTTTGGGGAAAACTTACAACAATACCCGATCCGACGACAAATACTTTCTACCAGTATGTAGAAATCCGTAGTTGGCAAACAACACAACAAGTTCAACAGGAACGTCTGATGCTCGGCTACTTAAATGAAGCACAAGAAGTCGAACGACAACGCATTGCTCGCGATTTACATGATGGATTGGCTCAGAGTATGTATAGTCTTATGTTAGAATCACGCCGGATAATGAAAAAATATCAATTAGAAAAGACTACTGACAGTCAACAGTTAGATGTCAGCTTTGTAGAATTATTACAGGAAATTCGGACGTTAGCGGCCGAATTATATCCCGCTGCTCTAGAGGATCTGGGTTTATTGCAGGCGATTTTTCATTTAGCAGACCAATTAAAACAATTGGCAGGCTTTAAATTAAATGTTGAGGTACAAGGAATGCCATTCTCCATTCCAAAGCGAACAGCAAGTCACATCTATCGCATCATCCAGGAGGCAGTCACCAATTCATTAAAATATGCGGAAGTGAATCAAGCGACAGTATCATTTATTTTTGAAGACAATGTCTGTACAATTCAAATAAAAGATAACGGAAAAGGCTTCGATACTTCAACACAAAAACATGGACTAGGACTTTGGAATATGCAGGAGCGAGCAATGGCGATTGGGGCAGACATATCGATTCATGCTGCTTATCAAGTGGGTACGACGGTGACGTTACGTCTGGTGAGAATGGAGGAGACTCAGTGAAAATACTTATTGCAGATGATCACATGATTGTCAGAAATGGCTTATCACAGGTACTAAATGCGCAAGAAGATATGTGTGTTGTCGCCGAAGCAGCGGATGGTGCCGAAGCCTTTATAAAGTTAGAGGCGCAGAGTGTGGATATCGTTTTACTAGATATAAGTATGCCCCCAGGTGAAAATGGCTTGTATACAGCCAAACGAATGAAAGAAGCTTACCCCAAAATAAAAATTGTGATGTTGACAATGTATGATGAACGACAATACATGGAAGAAGCGATCAGTTATGGGATTGAAGGTTTTGTCGTGAAAAGTGAACCCAATGAACAATTAATACAAGCCTTACGAACCGTAATGAATGGAGGTAGGTATTATACCGGGATCAATGAGGCAGATCTTTCACATTTGCCTCATTCTGATGATGAAGATCAATGCTATGAAACACTAACAAAAAGGGAAAAAGAACTCTTGCCTTTAATTGCACTAGGTTATAGCAATAAAGAGATTGCAAGCCAACTATTTTTGTCTGTCAAAACGATTGAGGTACATAAAACGAACATCCGTAAAAAACTAGCAATCAATCATTATCCAGAATTATTAAGATATTGTGTAAAGCATCATTTGATTGAGTTTTAGCAATCTAACAGCAAGTTCCTGTCTCACACCAGTGTGAACTGGCAGAGAGACAGGTTTTTTTATTGTCTTTAGACCCGGTTGAGCTTGCAACGCGTGCGAAACAAAAAACCACCTGCTATGCGGGTGGAAGATAAAAAGTTATACAAAAAAATCTCTTCTTAAGCGTTAAAATATAGTTGTTCAGGCCATATGTTAACGAAAGGAAGAGATAGTGTTGGCTAATAAAACAAATGGCTTAGCCCATACGAAGTGGATGTGCAAATACCATATCGTATTCACTCCAAAGTATAGAAGAAAAATTATCTATAATCAATACCGCGCAAGTCTTCAAGAAATTATTAAGCGGTTATGTAGCTATAAGGGAGTCGAAATAATTGAAGGTCACATAATGCCGGACCATGTACATTTACTTTTAAGTATTCCACCAAAAATAAGTGTGTCAAGTTTTATGGGGAATCTGAAAGGAAAGCGTGCGTTGATGATGTTTGACAAGCATGCAAACTTAAAATACAAATTTGGCAATCGTCATTTTTGGTCGGAAGGATACTATGCGAGTACAGTTGGTCTTAATGAAGCGACCATCAAAAAATATATTCAAGAACAGGAAAGCCATGATATAGCACTAGATAAGTTAAGTGTTCGAGAACATGAAGACCCTTTTAAGGGTTAAGAAGTGATAGAGTTGTCTCTTTAGAGATAGCAAAAGTGACAAAACCAATGTGGCTTGAACAAGGTGAAAGCCAGCGCCTTGAGACGCCGGCTAGTAGCAGAGGCTTATAGCCTCAGAGCAAACCACCCTTTTGAAAGGTGGTTATGATTTAATTTCTTAGAAGAATTGACGCATAATGTCTTTCAATGGAGGTAAGGTTGGAAATTTATGATCTTTCAGAACCGTTTCAAACGTAAATTTCGCATAACCTTGGGCTTCATCCATCACAATTTTTCCTGGTAAAGGTGCATCGTCTTCCACGTAAACATTGACAAGGGTTGGTTTGCTGACATCTGCTAATTTTGGTAAAAGTGCGTCGAGTTCGGCGGCGGTTTTGACGGTGTAGCCGACGCCACCACAGGCTTCCGCTACTTTTGCAAAATCAATGTCTTCTAAATCAATGCCATAGTTGCGTTGACCAGCGGATTGTTGTTCCACTTCGATAAAGGCTAGCTTTTGATTGTTGACAACAAATTGGATCAGGGGTAACTGGTATTTTGTTGCCGTGACGAAATCTTGCATGACCATCGCAAACGCGCCATCACCTGCCACAGCGAGCACTTGTCGTTCGGGTTCATTGATTTTTGCGGCAATGGCTCCTGGCAAGGCACAACCCATCGTTCCTAACCAAGCAGAAATCAAGTAGTCTTGCCCAGGTTGTACCCGCAAGAAACGCGCACCCCAAGAGGTGGACGTCCCCACATCAATCGAAAAGACGGCATTGGGTTTGGCGATGGATTCGATGGCATTGAATAAATAAGAAGGGTGGACAAAATCACCAGTGGTATTTTGGCGTTGCTCTTGCATCCAATCATTCCAATGGCCCATCGTTTGTTGGCAAGCTTGTAAAAAGGTATCTGTTGTACGAATGGTACCTTGCGCATTCATTGCCGTTAAGAAATCCGCAACACGGCCTTCAATGGCTAATTCAATCGGGAATCGTTTGCCGAAGCGTTCAGGGACGATGTCAACTTGGACCGCTTTGCAAGTGCTTGGATCAGGTAAATAATCGACATAAGGGTAATTCGTGCCCAATAAGAGGAGAAAATCCGCTTCTTTCATGGCTTCATAAGCGGGTTTTGTTCCTAGTTTGCCCACATTTCCTAAAGAATTCGGGTGGTTGTCCGCAACGGTTCCTTTGCTGGGCATTGTTTGAACCAAAGGAATGTGATTGGTTTCGATAAAGGTGGTTAGCGCTTCTCCGGCACCTTTTGCTCCAACCCCTGATAGCACGATTGGTTTTTTGCTTTCTTTTAGTAAACGAGTTACTTCGGCAATTTTATCCGCTTCAATCGTTGGGGCGCTAAAAAGATTCTCTTCACCAGCGAGTGCACGATAGGTGTCAGGAATGTCTTCATCGGGCAGGTCATCGGGAATGGTCAGGACGGCCACACCTTTTTGACGCATAGCAGTCCGGATGGCTTCATCGACAATTCTTGGCAAGGAGGCAGCGGATTGAATTTCTTTATTATAAACAGCCACATCTTCCAACAGTGCGGCAGTATTGACTTCTTGAAAATAATCGCTGTTAATTAAACTGGATTTGACTTGGCCAATCAACGCTAGGACTGGTACATGATCCATTTTGGCATCATAAAGCCCGTTTAATAAGTGAATGGCTCCCGGACCTCCAATGGACAAACACACGCCAACCGTTCCTGTTAGTTTGGCTTCACTTGTTGCAGCTAGGGAAGCCACTTCTTCATGACGTACTTGAATAAAGTCGATTTCTTCATCGTGACGATGCAAGGCGTCAATCGTGGTGTCTATCGAATCGCCAGGTAATCCATAGACGCGTTTAGCTCCCCAATCCAATAAGACATTGATCATTGCTTCAGATGCTTTGATTTTTTTCATCGGCTCTTCACCAATCCTTTCGTTTCATCTATTTATACTAGGATACCCGCGCTTTTTTCTCAACTAATAGGCTCAATTTAGCAGGAGGGACTTCAAAAAACGCCATTTGTCACTCCCTATAAAAATCCGTATAATGGGTTTGAAGAAAAAATCTGGCATAAAGGAGCAGAGCATGAAGAAAAAACCTATAGCAGCCTGGATTTTATTGGGATTTACGCTTTTCTTTGGCTTGTTAGCGGGAGGGATATGGTTACTTATGGATCAATCAGCGAAACAGACCGTCATGCATTCAACAACCCAAGAAACAAAACATACGAAAGATACGGCCACTATCAGTAGCACAAGTCAGCCTGCAAAAGAGGATGTGTCAAAACAAACCGTGGACGAATTACTCAGTCAGATGAGTTTGGCAGAGAAAGTCGGGCAACTCTTTTTTGTCCGCGTCCCAGAAACGAATCAAATCGCAGACATTCAGGAGTACCACTTAGGAGGATATGTGTTATTTGGTCGGGATGTGGACAAGGAGTCGATTGAGGGATTAAAAGGCAAAATTCGATCTTATCAAGCGGCCAGTAGCATTCCACTATTGATTGGTTCAGATGAAGAAGGGGGGGCGGTGACACGCATTAGTCGCAATACCAATTTAGTGAAGACCCCCTTTGAATCACCGCAGACCATTTACCAAGAAAGTGGCTTAGCAGGCATTGTTGCTGATACTCAGCGCAAAAGTGAAATTTTAAAAGCCTTTGGAATTCAGACGGGGCTGTTTCCGGTGGCGGATGTGGCGACTGATCCGCAAGCCTTCATCTATGACCGGACATTGGGAATGAATGCACAGACGACCAGTGAATATGTGAAAACTGTGGTGCAGACGCTTAAAGAAGAACACGTTGGCTCGACGTTAAAACATTTTCCAGGCTATGGGAACAACCAGGATTCACATGTGGAGATTGTGACTGATACTCGCTCACTGGAAGAGTTACGTCAGTCGGATTTTTTGCCCTTTAAAGCAGGGATTGAAGCTGGGGCTGACAGTGTCTTGGTGAATCACAACATTGTCACCAGTATCGATGCCACACAACCGGCCTCGATTTCGCCCGCGGTTCACCGGTTGTTGCGGCAAGAGTTGGGCTTTCAAGGCGTGATTATGACGGATGATATGGATATGGCAGGACTAGCGGACTTCATTAGTCAAGAAGAAGCGGGCTTAAAGGCCTTGCAAGCGGGCAATGATTTGGTAATGTCTTCAAGTTATGCCACGCAAATTCCGTACGTCATTCAAGCCGTGAAAGCAGGACAATATAGCGAAAGTGAGTTAAATCAAGCGGTCAAACGGGTATTAATATGGAAACAAGCCTTGGGTCTTTTCGCACAGTAACAAAAACTGTCGCAGAGGCGCCATTCATGAGAGTAATTAGAAAAAGGCCTGTCAACAGAGAGCGTTCTGTTGGCAAGGCCTTTTTGGTATCAAGTAAAAAGCGATTAGTCTTCAAATTGCGCATGGTACAACTCATAGTACCATCCTTTGGCTTGGAGCAAGCTTTCATGGGTACCTTGTTCGACAATTTGGCCTTGGTCCATCACCAATATTTTATCCGCGTTGCGAATGGTGGAGAGGCGATGGGCAATCACGAAGCTCGTGTGGCCTTTCATCATTTCCAGAAAAGCGGCTTGGATTTTGCCTTCAGTTAGCGTATCAACTGAGCTAGTTGCTTCATCTAAAATCAACAAATCGGGTTGACTAATCATGGTACGAGCGATGGTCAGGAGTTGACGCTGCCCATCTGAAATTTTGAGGCGTTGACTTCCCAAATGGGTGCTCAATTTCTCAGGCAAGCGTTGCACAAAATCGTACATGTACGTTTTTTTCAAGGCCTGATAGAGTTCTTCGTCACTTGCCTCAGGGCGCCCATATGCCAAGTTTTCGCGAATGGTTCCATCAAAGAGCCAAGTTTCTTGGAGAACCATGCCAAATTTCCGCCGCAATTGATCACGGTTGACGGTCGCAATGGGTTGCCCATCGAGGGTGATTTGTCCACTGGTCACTTCATAAAAACGCATGAGCAAATTCACCAAGGTTGATTTCCCCGCACCAGTTTTCCCGACAATCGCGACGGTTTCGCCAGGATAGGCCGTAAAATCAAAGTCGCGAATCAAGGGCTGATTAGGTGAATACGAGAAGGCCACTTGACGAAAGGCAATTTCGCCTTGGACGGTAGCCAAGGCTGGACACAAAGGCTGGTCCTCTTCCACTGGTTGCCCCATCAAATCAAAGGTCCGCCTTAAGCCAGCGAGGGCCGTTTGGATTGGGGTAATCATCCCCGAAATTTCAATAAACGGTTTGGTAAATTGACTTTCATAAATCGTAAAGCTGGAGATGATACCAATCGTTACAGCCGTTTCTCCTTTAAGCATTAACCAGCCACCCGCAAAGCCGACAGCGACATAGGCTAAGTGGTCCACAAAACGTGAGAGCGGATTGGTCAGCGAAGAGGAGAATTGGGCTTTTTGGCCTACTTGATTGAGCTCTTCGTTAATTTCTTCAAAAATCAGTTGGTTACGTGCTTCTCGGTGAAAGGCTTTGACAATTTTTTGGTTGCCGACCATTTCACTAATAAAACTAGAGATGGCCCCGACGCTTTTTTGTTGCGCGGCAAAGTTGGCTTGAGAAGCACGGGCCACGCTCCAATTGACGAAAAAGATAATGGGTGTCGACAGCAACACGACCCAAGTTAAGGTCAGGCTCATCTGTAACATCAAGACCAAAGCGAGACAGACCACCGCTACTCCAGAAAAGAGCTGGTTGAAGACACTGGAGACGGCTAAGGAAATGGCGTCGATGTCATTGGTAAAGCGGCTAACGATGCTGCCATGTGCTTCTTGGTCATAATAGCGCAAAGGCAACCGATTCAGATGATCAAAGGCCTCCTTGCGTAATTGCGTAGCAGCTCCATAGGCGACGCGATTGCCTAGTCGTTGAATCAACCACTGGCTGACAACATTGACCAAAATACAACCAGCAAATAGGAGCAATTCACGGGTCAAACCACCAAAGTCGACACGCCCTTTGCCGAGCATTTTGTCAATGACCCGACCAATTTCCAAGCTCATCAATACCGCGCTTAGGCCATTAATAATGCCCAGCACAATTGCCAGAATATTTTCTTTTCGATACTTGAGTAAATAAGGAAGAAACGGGCGAAACGCAGAAAAATCTGTTTTTCTTGGTTGCATTAGTCGGTCACCTCCGCTTGTGATTGGACGATTTCTCGGTATTCTGAAGAAGCATCAAGGAGTTCCTCATGGGTACCTTGAGCCAGTAAGCGGCCGTTATCCATCACCAAAATTTGGTTGGCTTCTTGAATGGAGCGCACTCGTTGTGAAATAATCAGGACGGTACCTGGTTGGGTTTGCAAAGCACGCCGCAACGCTAAATCCGTCTTGTAGTCCAACGCGCTGAGGGAGTCGTCAAGAATCAAGATGGCGGGTTTGGCAATGACCGCGCGCGCGATGGTTAACCGTTGGCGTTGCCCACCAGAAAAGTTTTTGCCCCCTTCTTGAATAAGGGTGTCCAGCTGCTTCGGCAAGGACTGGACAAAATCGGTTGCTTGAGCAATCGCTAAGGCTTGCCAACAGTCATCATCGGAAGCAGTGGCTTTGCCCCACTGGAGATTTTCGCGAATCGTGCCATGAAAGAGGACGGCCGTTTGAGGGACCATCGCAATTTGTGTGCGCAAGGTGGTCAACGAAAAATCTGCGACAGGTCGTTGATCCAATAAGACCCGACCAGCTGATGCTTCATAAAACCGGGGAATCAATTGCGTTAAAGTAGACTTACCGCTACCTGTTGGGCCAATCAATCCAATAGTTTGGTTTGGTTTTACCGTAAAAGAAATATCGGACAAAGCCGAGCCATAGGTGGGGCCATAGCGAAACGACACCTTCTCAAAAGCCAGTCCGCCTTTTAGTGTTTCAGTCGGGGCAGCACCACAATCAACAATGGCTGGCTGAACGGCTAGCACCTCATTGATTCGTTCCGCGGAAGCCGCAGCCCGCGTGAAGATTACCACCAGATTGGAAACAACTATCAGCGCTAGCAACATTTGATTCATGTAATTCACGAGCGCGAGTAATTGCCCTTGTTGCAGGTGTCCCGCATTGACTTTCCACCCACCTAGATAAAAAAGGCCAATAATTCCAACGTTCATCAATAACGTCGTCGCAGGCGTCAGTAACGCTTGCAAGTTGCCCACGCGAACATACGTATCATTCAACGCATCGGTGGCTTCGTGAAAGGTTTGTTTTTGTTGATCGGTTCGGGCAAACGCGCGAATCACCCGCACCCCACTTAAATTTTGGGACACCAACTCATTCAGCGCATCCAAGCGTTGTTGGACTTTTTTATACATTGGCACGGAGCGGGTAATCATCCAATAGAGAACCAAGCAAAAGAGAGGCAACACGAGCAAGAACAATAACCCAGCTTGCCAATCAATGACAAACGCCATCAAAATCGCTCCAACACTCAAAAAAGGCGCTCGGACGACCAAACGAATCAACATCGCCAAAGCCAGCTGCAATTGATTCACATCATTGGTCATGCGCGTAATCAGCGTATCCGTCCCAAATTGATTCAATTCTTCATGGGAAAGCTGATTGATTTTTCGTAACAACTGATTCCGTAACTCAGTCCCAAACCCTTGGGAAGCAAACGACGCAAAATATTGACAAACCAAGGCGCAGGCCAAGCCAATCACAGACATCGCCACCATCCAAACGGTCATTTGCACCACCTGGGGCCAATCATTTTGTTTGATGCCCTCGTCAATTAAACGAGCCATCTGAAACGGCAGAATCAATTCAAAGACCGCTTCTAAAAATTTAAAGACCGGACCCAAGATTAATTGCTTCCGGTACTCTTTTGCATACTTCAAGAGAGAAAACATGTAACAAACCTCCTACATACCGCTTTGTCTCTTTAGTGTACTATAAGATACGAAAAGAGGGTATGTTTGAAAAGAAAAAAGAAAGACATTCAGAAAAACAGCAAAAACATTTCTTTTGTTATTGAAAATGCACAAATTTTGTCCTAAGATGAAACCAACGAATGGCAGACATTCGTAAGGAGGAATCAAACATGGAGTGGATAAAATTAATCGGAATTGTGATTATTGTTGTCGGGTTTGTTTTGAAATTAGACACCATTGCAGTCGTTATTATTGCCGGTTTTGCAACAGCACTTGTTTCTGGGATTACCCCAGTCGAATTTTTACAACATTTGGGTCAAGCCTTCGTTGATCAACGATTGGTAACCATTTTCTTTATTACGCTACCTCTGATTGGCTTATCAGAGCGCCACGGTTTAAAAGAACAAGCCGTCATGTTAATCAAAAAAATCAAAGGATTAACAACGGGTACTTTTTTAACCATCTACTTAATTATTCGGGAAGTAGCTGGCTTGTTTTCAATTCGTTTAGGAGGACATCCACAATTTGTTCGCCCGTTGGTGCAACCAATGGCAGAAGCAGCCGCTGAAGCGAAATATGGTGAAATCGACGAACAGGAAAAAGAAACAATCAAAGCCAAAGCAGCAGCGATGGAAAATTATGGGAACTTCTACGGGCAAAATACGTTCTTGGCTTCTTCAGGCGTCTTATTGATTGCCAGCACGCTTGATTCACTGGGCTACAAGATTTCTGGTTGGGACATCGCCCAAGCATCTATTCCCGTTGCGGTCATCATGATTGTTTTCGGGGCATTGAACAATGTCTATTACGATCGTCAATTAAAGAAAAAATATACACAGAAAGGGGCCAAATAACCGATGACTTCACCAACTTTTTGGGACAATGTCTTAGAATTTTTCTATGTCTTAATTGGCCTACAACTGATCTACACCGCCTACAAAGCCTTCAACGATCAAACCAATCAAAAACGAATAGGTTCTGGACTTTTTTGGCTTGACCTAGGGCTTCTATTTACACTAGGAAAAGTTCTTCCGACTGCGTTATCTGGTCTGTTAGTCGTATTCTTAGGAGTCATCACCATCTTTAAGCAATTTGAAGTCGGCACATTCGCTAATTTTTCGACAGACAGTTTGATGGCTAGTGCCAAACGATACAAAAATTGGGTCTTCTTCCCCGTATTATGTTTAGCAATTGTCTCAATGCTATTAGCAAAATTTATTCCTGACTCAAGCAAAGTAGCCATTGGATTGGCAGCAGTTATTGGAACTCTATTTGCTTGGCTGATCTTTAAAGGATCCGCCAAAGCAACGATGGCTGAAAGTGACCGTATGATTCAAGCAATGGGGACTTCCGGTGTCTTACCACAATTACTCGCTGCATTGGGCGTGATTTTTTCACTGTCTGGAGTAGGGACAGTCATCGCTAATGCCATTGGAGGAGTGGTACCAGAAGGCAGCCGTTTCTTTGGCGTAGTTGCTTATGTCTTGGGGATGGTCTTGTTTACCGCCATTATGGGAAATGCCTTTGCGGCGTTTACCGTTATTACAGCTGGTATCGGCATTCCGTTTGTCATTGCGCAAGGTGCAAACCCAGCCATAGCAGGGGCACTGGCGATGACAGCTGGCTATTGTGGCACCTTATTGACACCGATGGCAGCTAACTTCAATGCCTTACCCGCATCATTAATGGAAATGAAAAATCCATACGGTGTCATCAAAGAGCAAGCACCGATGGCAACGTTGATGATTATTGTCCATATTGTCTTAATGTATTTCTGGGCTTTTTAGCACAAAGAAAGGAAGAACACAATGATGAATATTTTAGTAACTGGCTTTGACCCGTTTGGTGAAGACCAAACCAATCCGGCAATTGAGGCAGTCAAACGCTTGCCGGATACTATCGCCGGAGCGACGATAACCAAATTAGAAATACCGACCGTCTTTCATAAGAGTGCAGCTGCTGTGAAAGAAGAATTACAAAAAAAAGACTATGACTATGTTTTAGCAGTCGGTCAAGCAGGTGGACGATTTGATCTAACCTTTGAACGAGTAGCCATCAACGTCGATGATGCCCGCATTGCCGACAACGAAGGCCAACAACCGATTGATGTTCCTATTCAAGCGGAAGGTGCTAGCGCGTACTTCACCCAACACCCAGTAAAAGCCATGGTCACGGCGGTGAAAGAAGCTGGCATTCCTGCTTCTGTTTCAAACTCAGCTGGGACCTTTGTCTGCAACCATATCATGTATCAATGCCTGTACCTAACACACACGGACTTTCCCAAGGTCAAAGCAGGCTTTATGCATGTCCCATTTTTACCAGAACAAGTACTAAACCGTTCCGATACACCATCCATGAGTTTGGAAAATATTGTTGCCGGCTTAACGGCTGCGATTGCTCAAATGGTTGCTTTTGATGGCAAAGAAGATCTGAAAATCATTGGCGGAACCACGCATTAAGTCAGTCATTCTTAGGTTATAGCAAAAATGAACCACCCAATTGAAACAAAACAGCTCCTTTCGACACACTGTTTCTGTGTAGAAGGGAGCTGTTTTGCTGATTATTTAGTGCATTAAATCGAAAAAATTTGCACATTTCTGAAATATCTTCTAAAATAGTTAGGTTGCTAACTATGGGAGGAGCAGAGAATGAATTTCGGGAAATTGATTAAAATAGCGAGTATTCAATTAGCTCGTGAAATGGATACCTTTGCCCATCAATATCAATTGACGGGCACGCAAATGAGTATTTTGAATTATCTATATGAACACTCAGGAGAAGACATATCACAAAAAGATTTAGTGACAGAATTTGGTGTGAAAGGGTCAACCATGTCGGTGATTGTTCACCGGATGGAAGAACGTAATTTGGTGACCCGCCAAATAGTAGGGCGCCAAAAATACCTCAACTTGACACCCAATGCTCAGACCTATATTACAGCGATACAAAATTTTTTTCAAAAAGACAATGAACGATTAATTGCTGGCTTTGACACAAACGAATTAGCCGTAATTGCAAAGTTTTTGCAACAAATAGGAGGAAAACATGACTGAACAACAAATGACCAATCAACAACAACCAACGGTACCCAAAAAGGTGGTGCGCATGATTGTGGCTGCTGCTTTAATGGGCTTTGCCGGTATTATGAGCGAAACAGCCATGAATGTCACCTTTCCCAAGCTAAGCCAAATCTTTCACGTCAGTATGGAAACCCTAGCGTGGGTAACCACCATTTATTTATTAATGGTCGCCATTATGATGACCTTATCCGCCTATTTAAGGAGACGCTTCTCCCAACGTCAGTTATTTCTAGCATCTGTCGGCATCTTTGTCATCGGCACCTTGATTGGTGGCACGGCGGTCACCTTTCCGATTCTTTTAGTCGGCCGCGTTTTACAAGGCGTGGCTGCCGGTATTGCCCTACCCTTAACCTTTAACATTATTTTGGAACAAGTTCCCCTAGCCAAACTTGGCACCTGGATGGGCTTTGGATCATTAGTTGTATCCATCGCCCCGTCCATTGGTCCAACGTATGGTGGTTTACTAGTCGACTCGTTGGGTTGGCGTGCCATTTTCTTTTTCGTCTTACTTTTAGTTGCTGTTTCTGTTTTTCTTGGCATCACTAGTTTTGAAAAAAAAGAACCCATCGACAAAACAGCCAAACTCGATTGGCTACAATTTTTATTACTAGCTTGTTCGTTAACGACTAGTCTAATCTTTGTATCTGGATTAGAAACAGGGAAGGTCAATCTTCCAGTGTTAGTCCTCTTTTTTGCCACTTTCTTTTTATTTATTTGTAAATCACTAACGAGTAAGCAAGAATTTTTAAATATCCGCTTATTTGCTAAACCCGTATTTCTCTATGCCATTATTCCATTTGTGTTGTACCAGTTTGCGAATATTGGTGGCAATTATTTGATTCCCAACTATTTACAATTGGGATTTGGTGTATCCAGTATCTTAGCCGGGTTTGCTCTACTACCCGGATCCTTGCTTGCAGCCCTTTTGAATCCCTGGTTTGGCAAACTGTACGATGAAAGAGGAGCAAAATTGCCGCTATACCTCGGAAATTTGTTATTCACCATCAGTCTTTTGGTGATGTGTCTGTTTGCTCATTCATTAGGTATGGTACTGTTAACTATCATCTATGTGATATTTTCTTTTGGTCGCGTCATGGCATTTGGTAACATACAAACGACCACAATTGCGCATTTATCAAAAGAAGAGGGTCCCCACGCATTAGCATTGTTTCAAATGATGAACCAATATGGCGGTTCGATTGGGACCGCTGTTGTGGCCTTGATTTCCAGTAGTCAAGCCAATATTAAAGATGCGTTCCAGCAGACCAATCTCATGTTCATCACCTTTGGCTTAGTGAGCTTTGGTCTCTTTTTCTTAATGTTTCGCACAAAAGAGTACACTGCACCTGTCCAAACAGAAAAGCCTTCAAATGAAATATAGTCAGTAGATAAAAGCCAGCATAAAACAACCGGTGAATTGGATGTATTATGCTGGTTTCTTAAGTTTTTTTTTTCGGTTGCGAACGGGGTGGCTAAATGTAAGAAATTTAGTGAAACGAGCAAGCTCCTATAACGAATATTTTCATAAAATGTATAAAAACAATGCAAAGAATAGTAAGATAGACTTACTAGATAGAGTAGATTGTTTTGGCTTTTACGTACTAGAAAAGCAAGACGATCTGCCTGAAATACATCGAATGAAAGAAGGGCCTGCATGAAATATTACGAAGCATTTTTGGAAAATATCAAGCTACGGCGCATTGTTGTGCTGCTTGTACTGATTGGGGGAATCTATATTCTACGGAGCATGCTGACCTTATTGTTCCTAATCTTTATTTTTACTTTTTTGGCATATAAGTCCGTCAAAAAGCTTAAAAAGCTCATTCCCATTTCCTCGACCATTTTGGTTACTGCTATTTATGGTCTGATTGTACTTGGCATGTACCTTGTTGTAACCAAATACGTTCCAATTGTGATAGATCAATCGATTTTGATGGTGGATTCTCTCGTACGCTTTTACCAACACAATCCGAAAAATTCCGATAGCTTTTTCCGAGCTGCGCATGAAGTAATCGATCAGTTTAATCTATTGGAATATTTGAAAAATCGGTTAACGATTGTTTTAGACTATATCCAAAGCTTTGGAAAAGTAACGATTGCCGTGATGATGGCTTTTATTCTGAGCTTTTTCTTTTTAATAGAAGAAAAGCGTACATTTGAGTTCTCACGCCTCTTTTTACACGGCGAGTTTGCTTGGTTTTTTCAAGATTTGCATTACTTTTTTGTCAAATTTTCCAACACGTTTGGCGTAGTGATTGAAGCCCAACTTTTTATTGCATTAATTAATACGGTTTTAACATGCCTTGCGTTGGTTGCGATGAACTTTACACAGATTCCCAGTTTGGTGGTGATGATTTTTATTCTCAGTTTGATTCCCGTCGCAGGTGTGATTATTTCAACTATCCCATTATCGATTATCGCTTATTCGACAGGTGGCATGAATGATGTCGTTATTATTTTATTGGTTATTCTAGCGATACACCTCTTGGAATCGTATTTCTTGAATCCCAAATTAATGTCTAGCAAGACTGAAATTCCCATTTTCTTTACATTTGTCATCTTGCTCTTTAGTGAGCACTACTTTGGTGTTTGGGGCTTAGTGATGGGGATTCCAGTCTTCACCTTTATCTTTGATTTGTTAAAAATTAAAAATCCAGCAGGTCGTCTGACACCCAAGATGATGAAGTTTCCTCGGAAGAAAGAAGAATGATAACAAAAAGTCTCCTTGCTGAAACAGTTAGGGAGGCTTTTACACTTCTTGGAGCAGAAAGTAGACCCACAGAGTAAATACGTACAAGCTTTTATCATTTTGGGATGCCAAGCAACTTGAACCCCACTTTAAGTCGAAAATTTAACTTCTTGTCTAGCTAGCATACCAAATTGGAAGCCAATTTGGTTGGAATGCAATTCAGTTTCCCACTTGGAATGTTACGATTTCATTACAATGAAAAAGGCATGAGAATAAGTTTTCAATTCAATCTTTCTTATTTTTTATCAAAACAACAAAATTCTGTAACAATCTGTAAAGAAATTGCAATCAGGTATACACGCAACTTTTGTATAATTAATAAGGAAATCTCGGGATAAGAGACAGGGTTAACAGAAAAGAAATGAAAAGTGGAAAGGTGTGGGCTAGAGTGAAAGGAAAAAAACTCGCGTTAGCTGCTGTGGCAGTGATCGGACTGAATACCTTCGTACCATTACTAGCACAAGCGGAGTCACTAGATGCGCTGGATCAACAAGAGCAGCAAGTCACCAAAGAGAGTGAGACCATCAGTGCAGAGGTACAACTCGCATTAACAGATGTGAATCAAACCTATGCAAAAGTAGAAAAGATTAAAAGTCAAATCAGTGAAAACGAGACTGAATTAGCCGATACAAATCAACAAATTACCGATAAAGAAGCTACTATTGCCAAGCGAAAATCCGTTATGGCCGACCGATTGCGCAACTTGCAAATGAGCGATGCAACAGACAGCAAGATCGAGCTATTACTAAATGCCGATAGCATCCAAGACTTTGTGAATAGTGTCTACGCAATCAGCGTTATGCAGAGCTCTGAGAAAGCCACTGTTGAAAGCCTAAACAAAGACGTCAATCAGCTAGAGACGCTAAAAGCCAAAGCCGAAGCGACACAAGCAACCTTAGAAGCTAATCAAGCAAGCTTGGAAACACAAGCTGCGACTTTACATACTAAGGTGAAAAACTTACAAACACAGCTTGCTGAAAAACAAGGCGTCTTGCAGTCAATCGCCAATAGCAAAGCCGTCGAAACAGCTCGACTAAAAGCCGAATCCGAGCGTGCAGCCAAAGAAAAAGCAGAGCAAGAAGCTACCGAAAAAGCAGCCGCCGAAGCTGCGAAGAAAGAACAAGAAAAACAAGCACAAGCTGCGACCAAAACAACTAGTGAAGCCACAACTGAAAGTAAGACAAGCAATAGTCAAACAACCAATAGTTCGACAAGTGGTTCATCTACCCAAGCAACTAGTAGTTCAAGTAGTACTTCCACCAGCACAACTAGCTCAAGCTCAGAACAAACGACACAATCAAGTACAACCAGCTCAACGAGTACGTCAAGCTCCAATAAAGTACTCTATATGCAATCAACCGCCTATTCTTATTCAGAAACTGGCTATAGCATCACCGCTAGTGGCTTAGATCTTCGTCAAAACCCAATGGCCGTGGCAGTCGATAAGAGTGTCATCCCATTAGGTACGATGGTCGAGGTTGAAGGCTACGGGATTGCGATTGCTGCCGATACTGGTGGTGCCATTAAAGGCAATATCATCGACGTTCACTTTAATACCGTCGAACAATGCCGACAATGGGGTCGCCGCTATAATGTCAAAGTAACGATTTTAGGATAAAGATAGCAAAAAAGGGTAGTTCAATTATGCAACTAGCCTTTTTTTGTTTAGAGAGGTATACACATTGAAAAGTATGTTCTTTCAAGGTAGAACAATAACGGTGGATAATTTTCCATTTTCCGATTTTTGAATTAAGTAACAACATCGATTGAGTGTTATTTTAAATTTTATTCAATATAAAAAAATAAAAAAATAGAACAAAAAGCACTAAAAATTCACATGTTTAACTATATAGAAAGACGGATGTTTAATAGAATGCTTAGTGTATTCAGCATACTTGATGTTTTTTTATAAAAATACTTTTGACTAAACTATACCAGTTCTGTATCATTAAACTATTAACAGAGTTTTTTTGTTTTTAAAAGTAGATAAACGTAATATCAAAAGTGATAACTTAAAGTGAATCAAGGAGGACAACCATTTCGATGGCGAAAACGTTTACGAAAAACCTAAGTGTCATTGTGGTTGCTGCAGGTGCAGTTACAATTTGTGGTATGGGTTATTTACATACGCAAAGAGAGCAAGCAGCACAGCAAGTAACCTATGCACAATCAACAGTATCCACCCAAAACAAACAGTTACAAGAGCTGAAAGAAACAGTTGCTAGCCTGTATCAAGATGGTTCATCCGGTATTTTAGCAGCAACAACAACGAAAGAGACGGTTGACTCATTAAATAATTCGTTAGGAAGCATCCAGACCTCGGCAGAATCTTTTGGTATAAGTGATTCGCAATTGCCTAAAGAAATGCGGACGTTGAATAAAGAAAAAGAAATACTCTCTTCTGAATTACAAACAATCACAGCTAAGCTTACACTACAGACCAAAATCAATCACCTATTCGCAAAAGAGGTTAATTGGACAACGTATAGTGGAGATGAAGTACTCAAAGAAAGTGTCAAAGATACGGACATTAGTGAGTTAAAAGATCAAGTCTCACTAATTAGCGCAGATGATTGGCAAACTCTGGCTAATCAATATCTTACCGAAGCAAACAGTCAACAAGCCACTATTAAAGAGATTCAAACATCTATCGATAACATGTATCAAGACGGCACAGCTACCGATGCGGCAAATCTAGACGAATACACAACTCTTGTGACGGACATCGATGCAGTAAAAAATCAAACCATTCGACAAAGCTTTGTTCAAACATTAAATGCCATCAATGAGCAAATGGGCTTTGGGATGCCCGCACAATAGTGTAAACGGAAAGTTGAGGAAGAAGCATGGCTGAAAGAAGAAAAAGAAAGCATAAAAAAAGTAGTGTTTGGAAGAAAGTACTAATCATTGTTTTTTCAATTGTTTTGATTTTAATCATCGCAGGAGGCGTTGTTTTTGCCAAATTGTATTATGACGTGTCGAAATCAGCGGATGCCACTTATGCAAAAGTGGAGCGCACGAAAACGAGCGCAGGTCGGGAATCAGACGTCGATTTAAGTGAGAAAGAACCTTTTAGTGTGTTATTACTCGGTGTGGACACCGGAGCACTGGGACGAACCTATAAAGGTCGGTCCGATTCGATGATGGTTGCGACGGTCAATGCGAATAACAACAAAACAACCCTTGTTAGCTTAGAACGCGACACTTACGCGACGATTGTTGGTCATGGTACCGAAGACAAAATCAACCACGCTTACGCATTTGGCGGAGCGGGGATGTCAATGGACACTGTATCGAACCTATTAGATATTCCGATTGATCACTATATTGTGATTAATATGGAAGGCATTCAACAGTTGGTCGATGCCGTTGGAGGTGTCGATGTGAATAATTCCTTAAAGTTTGATTATAGCCAAGATGGAAAGACCTACAACTATGATATCGGTAAAATTCACCTTGAAGGCATGAAGGCATTAGGTTACTTACGGATGCGATACGATGATCCAGAAGGTGACTATGGCCGTCAACGACGCCAACGCGAAGTCGTAACTGCCATTGCCAAAAAAGTTCTTTCATTAGACGGTGTGACGCAATATAAAGCCCTGCTCGATGCGATGGAAGACAATGTGCTAACCGATTTAACCTTCGATCAAATGAAACAAATTGCGTTGGATTACCGCGATGCCTTTAAAAACATCGATACACAACAATTAAAGGGAACGGGCTTTATACAAGATGGTGTCTCTTACCAACGCGTAAGTGAGGAAGACTTGAAAGCCATGCAGGACCAATTAAAAACCGAATTAGAGATAAAGCAATAGGAAAGTGGAGAGACGATGGAAGAGACTATAAGTTTAAAAGAAATATTTGATTTGCTACGGAAACATCTCAGTACCATTTTGATTAGCATGTTTGCTGGATTAGCCTTAGCTGCGGTGGTAACATTCTTTATTATTACCCCAAGCTACAGTTCACGTGCACAATTGATTGTGACCTTACCGCAAAGCGATGGCACAGCGAGTAATAGTAACTTAAATGATGTCAACTACAACTTACAAATGTTAAATACCTACAAAGATATCATCAAGGAAGGTGATGCCTTATCAAATGAAGTACACAATCGCTTAAAAGCCAATTACGACCTAGACATGACAGCCACAGCAATTAAAGAAAATCTAGAAGTAACTCAATCTGAAAACTCACAGATGTTTTCCATCTCGGCGACAAGTGACAAAGCAGTGGATGCTCAACATATCGCCAATACTGCGGCCGAAGTCTTTCAAGATACCTTAAAAGACGTGTTGAATAATGTTGATAAAGTCACCATTATTTCCAAAGCAACGGCTAGTACCAGTCCTGTTTCACCAAATAATAAATTAAACCTTGCAATAGGGTTAGTTTTAGGCTTAATGGTCGGCGTTGGTTTGGCCTTTCTATTAGAATTGCTGGATCGAACAGTGAAAGATCAAAAATTTGTTACCGATATACTTGGGTTTACTCTCTTAGGAGCTGTGCCAGAGATGACGGCAAAAGATTTGAAGCCAACCAAAGCAATGCAACGAGAAGCACAACAAAACCAACAAGATGAACCAACAAATCCACCGCGTCGCCGCAGTAGAGTGTAGGAGGAAGCAAAGAACATGGCAAAAAAACCAAAAATGAATGGACAGACGTATGCAGTTAATTTGATTACCATGACCAATCCTGCCTCGCCTATCTCAGAACAATACCGAACGATTCGTACCAACATCCAATTTGCAACAGCCGGCAATCAAAAAATCAAGGTATTGGTTGTGACGTCTCCCGGACCAAGTGAAGGGAAGTCAACCAGTGCAGCCAATCTAGCAGCTGTTTTTGCCCAATCCGGGCAGCGAGTGCTTTTGGTGGATGCCGACATGCGAAAAGCAACGGTTCACAAAACCTTTGGCTTAGCCAATGCAAGTGGACTTAGCACCGTATTAAGCACAGCTGCCACAGGGGAAAATGTGATTCAACGCACGACGGTGCCCAATTTATTTGTATTAACAAGTGGCCCAAAACCACCTAATCCTTCTGAATTGCTGGGCTCACCACGCATGTTGCAAGTAATCGAAGAATTGAAAAATGCCTATGACTTGGTGATATTTGATATGCCTCCCATTGTTGCGGTTACGGATGCCCAAATTATGGCATCCAAGGCAGATGGAACCATTCTAGTGTTGCGAGAAAATGTCGGTCGGAAAGACGAAGCATTGAAGGCCAAAGAATTGTTACAAATGGTCCATGCGAATATCTTAGGTGTGATTTACAATGGTGCAAGAACCGACAAAGACCAAGGCTACTATTACTATTACGGCAACTAGTACAGGAGGAATGCCAAATGCTTGATTTGCATTGCCATATCCTACCAGGCATTGATGATGGAGCTGAAACTATCGATGCGAGCTTGGCGATGGCTGAAAAAGCCATCAGTCAAGGCATCACACATATCCTCTGTACGCCACATCATAACAACGGTAAGTACGTGAATCCCAAAGAGTTTGTTATCCACCAGGTGACAAACTTGCAAGCTGAGTTAGACAAACGAAACTTGCCACTTACGCTATTTGAGGGGCAAGAAGTCCGTATCACAGGCGATTTACTCGAAGAAATTGAACAAAATCGAATTCTGTTTACCGATGTTGCAAACACCTATTTGTTAATTGAATTTCCAACGATGGATGTACCCGCGTATACTGAGCAACTCCTCTTTGACTTACGAGCCAGAGGACATGTACCAATCATTGTCCACCCTGAACGAAATGCCAAGTTCCGAGAGGATCCCAACCGGCTGATACCGTTCTTAGAAATGGGATGCTTGGCACAATTGACTGCACCTAGTTATGTCGGAATATTTGGAAAAAGCATTCAAAAAACCGCTAAACAAATGGTTGAGCATCGGTTCGTCCAAATGGTGGCTAGTGACGCACACGGTGTACATAAACGAAATTTTTATTTAAAGGAAGCTTTCGAAGCCATTGAAAAGGATTTTGGAAGAGAATACGTGAATCAAATGGAACAAGTTGCAAAAGATGTACTAAATGGGGATGTAACGGAAATTCCATTATTTTCGGAAATAAGAAAGAAAAAATTTGGGTTGTTTTAGGGAGGCAGTATTATGGAAAAGGAATCATGTGCAGTTGATGACCCTTGTGCCGTCAAAACCAACACCGCCGAAATTCTTCCACTTGTGGACCAAAAGGTGTTGAATAGCAAAAAGGGGACATTTGTATTTAAACGAATGGTTGATGTTGTTGGAGGAAGCGTTGGATTGGTGATTGCTTCACCAATTATATTAGGAATTGCGATTGCAATGAAAAGAGAAGAACCCAATGGACCCATTATTTTTTCGCAAACACGGATTGGAAAAAATGGCAAACCCTTCAAAATGTATAAAATACGTTCTATGGGTATTGATGCAGAAGCAAAATTGGAAACCTTGTTGGCGAAAAATGAAATTCAAGGTGCAATGTTCAAAATGAAAGATGATCCCCGCGTCACAAAAGTTGGCAAATTTATCCGTAAAACAAGTATTGACGAGTTACCACAATTATGGAATGTCATTAAAGGCGAAATGAGCCTAGTCGGGCCACGTCCACCTTTGCCACGGGAAGTCAAAAAATATTCTTCCTATGATCAGCAACGGTTACTAGTGAAACCAGGTTGTACCGGTCTTTGGCAAGTCAGTGGTCGCAATGATGTGCATTTTAAAGAGATGGTCGCGTTGGATGTGGAATACATACAGACTATGAGTATAATAAACGAGATTAAAATTATTTTTAAAACGGTATGGGTAATGATTAAACCGAATGGGGCGTATTAGGTGGCTAGATGGATATGGATGATAAAAAAATAAATATGAATAGTGATAAACCTCACTTACTTATCTATGCTCACTATTATGATTTGGCATCTACGGCTCAAATTATCCGAGACTTAGCCGAGGGTATGATAGAAACCTTTCGCATTTCGGTTATCTGCGTAGTTCCTTCATATTTAGGAACCGTCGAAGAAACGTGGAAAAAGCAAAAATATTATTTTGAGAAAATAGATGGAGTAGAAGTTGCTCGAGTTCGTGTACCAGAATTTTCAAAAGAAAACAAAAAGAGTAGAATTAAAAATATTTTGACTTATTTCTTTCGTGCAATGTGGGTAACAAAAAAAATAGAGAATGTCGATTATATTATGAGTGTTAGTCAACCTCCAATATTGGGTGGCTTACTAGGTGTTTGGGGAAAATGGACAAAGAAAAACACTAAAGGTCAACATGCAAAATTTATTTACCAGATACAAGATTTTAATCCAGAACAAGTTTTAGCAGTGAACTATAGTAAAAATGCAATTATCACGAATTTAATGATGACATTAGATAAGTTTGCGTGTAAACAAAGTGATTTAGTAATTACCGTGGGTAGAGATTTAATTGAAACATTGCGTAATCGGTTTAAAGATGAGAAAAAGAAAATTCCAAAGCATGTTCTGATTAATAATTGGATAGACGAAAAAGAAATTTATCCATTATCGGAAAACAATGAAAGGGTACTGTCGTTTAAGAAGCGTTATCAGTTGGAAGATAAATTTATTTTTATGTATTCAGGAAACATTGGTTTGTATTATGATCTGGAGAACTTGTTAAAAGTGATAGAAAACTTTAAAATCGGAACAAAAACAAAAGATGGACGTGAGATTGCTTTTGTTTTTGTGGGGGATGGAACTGTTTTAGATTCACTTAAAAAATATGTTAAGCAGCATCAAATGGATAACGTAACTTTTGTCCCATATCAAGATAAAAAAGATTTAATTTACAGTTTAAATGCAGGAGACGTACACTGGTGTGTCAATGCTAAAGGAATTAAAGGTGTTTCGTGTCCCAGTAAATATTATGGACTAGCCGCTGTTGGAAAACCAATTCTTGGTGTATTAGAAGAAGGTTCTGAAGTAAGATGTTTAATCGAGGATACTAAGGGAGGTTTGGTCAGTGAACCTGGTAATTATAAAAAAATCCAAGAGAATATTCAGTGGTTTTTAAATCATGCTGATGGTCAAGAAATACATTTGATGGGAGAAAGAGGACGTGAGTATTTGATAGCTAATCTAACGAAAGATATTAGTATAAAAAAATACTCTGAATCGATTAAAACGTTATAAATAAAAGTAGGTGATTGTCGTGAAAAAAAAAATTTGCTTTATAGCACAGTTTCCACCACCAATTCATGGGCTATCAAAAGCTGTGGATACATTATATAATTCAGAGTTAAAAAATAAATTTATATTTGAAAAAGTTGATATTACCGATAATAAAAGGTTTCTAAAAAATATTTTATTAATAATGAAGAGTGATGCAGATTTATTTTATTTCACAATTAGTCAATCTATAGGTGGAAACATAAGAGATTTAATTATAATAAAATGTATACAATTAAAACAAAAAAAATGTCTAATCCATTTACATGGGGGATATTTTAGAGATTTATTTGAAAGTAAAATGGGAACTATTCAAAAGAAAATGAATAAAAATATTTTGAGCAAAGTTTCAGGTGCAATTGTATTAGGCGAAAGTTTAAAACATATATTTGCTCCCTTTTTACCGAATGAGAAAATCCATGTGGTAAAAAATTGTGTTGATGATGAATATTTAATGAGTAGTCAAGAATTTTTGGATAAACTAAAACAAAATAAAAAAAAAATAAAAGATGTTTTGTATTTAAGTAATTTTATTGAGTCAAAAGGGTATTTAAAGGTATTAGAAATGGCAAATATTGAGAAAACGAGATGCTATCTAGCAAATAGTAAAAATCCATTAAGTGAAAAAAAATTTCATTTCCACTTTGCTGGAGCTTTCTTTAAGGAAGAAGAAAGGAAAATGTTTTTTGAGTATATAGAAAATAATTCCTTAGAAGATTTTATCACTTTTTATGGAGTTATCGATGGGAAAAATAAGATGAGTCTATTAAAAAAATGTGATATTTTTACACTAATTACAAGGTATCCAATTGAAGGACAGCCTATAAGCATACTTGAGGCAATGGGAAATGGAATGATAATTATTACGACTGATCATGCTGGAATTCCAGATATCGTTAGAAATGGAATTAATGGTTTAGTATTAGGTAAATCTGAAGATATACAATCAATTTTTTTGAATCTAGAACAGCTTGATTCAAAGGAAATATGTACAGAAAATAGAAAAGAGATATTGAAAAATCATTTACAAAAAAAATATATAGAAAACATGAGAATAGTTTTTAATTCTTGTTTGATCAGTTAAATTTTTTGAAAGGATGGAACTTAGTCATAAATAAAAGAATTTTTATAATTACGTTGTTCTTTACGTTAATATTATACTATCTGTTTTTTACAATTAACACTGCTAGCGTAGCACTCTCTTTTTCTTTGAACATAATTATTCTTTATATTAGGATGATTTATAATGTAAATTCTAACCATAGATTAATTGGATTAGGAACAGATATTTTTTTCCTTATTTTTATGGTTTTAGCTCCAATAATTCAAATTTCCAATGATAATTCAGGATATTGGGTAAATACATTACCAATTATGAATAATGAAATCATTCTATTTAATAGAATGATTTTCATATTTTTAACATCTAATCTGATTTTTAGTAAAATCCATCTATTCGTTCATAATGAAAAAAATATTGAAATTACATATGATGAAAAATCTTTGAAGTATATACAAATAATAATGTATGGAACATTTTTAATGAGTATTTTTCTCACGTTACCGCTAATAATAAACATGTACGTGGGAAATAGGGGAAATCAATCGATTCAAGAATCTCAGGGGAATATTATGATGCTGGTTACTAGAAGTATTTACTTTTTCCCCATTCCCCTTTTTATTTTAAAAATTAGCGATTTTAGAAAAACAAGACAAATAGGTGACTTCTTATTATGCATGCTATATTTTTTATCGATAATATTTATAATTAATCCCATAATTCAAAAAAGAAATCTCATTGGACCGGTGTATTTAGCTTTTGTTCTATACTTTATTAATATGCAAACAAAAGAAAAAAATAAAATTAGTTCATTATTTCTATACATGTTGGGTGTCTCTACAGGAGTTTTATTTCCATTATTACAATCATTTACTAGACATTCGGGATTAGAAACAGGGAAAACATTAATTCAGCAAAACTTTTCATTGATTGAAGCATTCAGTGGATTAGACTATGATGCATATGCGAATGGTATAGCAGACATACATTTCGTTATTTCTAATGGAATAAGCTACGGGTATGATTTACTAGGTGCTGTTCTATTTTTTGTTCCCAGATCTATTTGGACTACGAAACCTGTGACAGGTGGGCATCAGATAGGAGAGTATTTAATGCAAAATTATTCAATGTGGTTTACAAATCTTTCCAATCCTTTTGTAGGGGAATCAATAAAAAACTTTGGCTTTATGGGTCCTATAATTTTTGCTTTTTTATATGAAGTTGTATCAAGGAAAATTAGTAAAATTAAAGATCAAAATGCATTAAATAATTTTGCATATTTTTATTTTGCAACGTTTACTATCTTTTTTTTAAGAGGGGACTTGATGAATGGAATAGCTTATGGTAGTGGTATGGCTTTTGCATTATATCTTGTTCCAAGAATTATCAAAAGTTTATTCAATGTGAATAAGGGAAAAGCTTAAGAAATGATTTCAAAGTTCGAAATAGAAACTAAATAGGGTTTTATTTTTATGGATTTTTTTTAATTATAATTCACATTATATTAATGTTTTTTCTGCATACTGATTGATCTTATAATTCATTGATAAATCGAAAGATAGATTTTTGTATTTATCATGCTGTGGGCAAAATATAAACCTTTTTTGAGATGTACTTAATCGGTAGTATGATAGTATTAGCACAAGGTTATTGTATATTAAATCGGTATTGATTTAAAAAATAATTAAAATTTTTAGTAAATTGTATATATATACTAAACAATTTACTTTGTAATGAAGTTTGAAAAAAAGGGTGTGATTTTCTTTGAAAGCTTTTTTAATACTAGCACATAATGATCCCATGCATCTTCAATCTTTGATTAATAAGTTATCTAGTAAGGATGATTTTATTTTTGTTCATGTAGATAAGAATGTTGATATTAAAGTTTTTGATAGCTTAGCTAATTGTAATGATAATTTATTTTTTATAAAAAAGCGCTATAGTATATCATGGGGGGGATTTTCCATGATCGAAGCGATGTTAGCTTTAATTTACGAGGCGACAAATTTAAACAAAATGTTTAGCCACTTAATTTTTTTGTCTGGAAATGATTATCCCATAAAAGAAAAAAAACAAATAGATGTTTTTTTTAGAGAAAATGAAGGTATAGAAATAGTAAAGGCTTATAAAATAACTAATAATGGATGTAGTCATTGTAATTGCAAAATTACTAGATATTGGTATTTTGATAGCAATGTAAAAAATAATTTTCTAAGAAAATTTTCTATTAAAATTAGGAATATGCTAGGTTCCTTAAAAAGAAAAGAGAACAAAGTATTGCTTAATAACAGAAAGGTTCCTGTATATTTTGGATCACAGTGGTTTGCTATTACTGAAAGATGCGCTTTATATATTTTAGATACTGTCAGAAAAAATCCAAAATTTGTAGATTATTTTAAAACTAGTATGGCACCTGATGAAATGTTTTTTCACACAATAATTTTTAATTCTAAGTTCAATAATTTTACTACCCTAGGTGAACCAGAAGAATATAACCCAAATTGGAATCTAAGTAATTATACTTATTTGGATAGTACTAAGCTAAACTGTTATTTTAAGAAAGAAGTAAAAAGGAAAAAATTTTCAACTTATATATATCAAATATTAAGAAGTGAAAAAGTAGGAAGTATACCTTATTTGACAAGTCTTGATTATGAAAAAATATGTGAAAGTCAGTTTCTTTTTGCTCGCAAATTTAATTTTTTAGTCTCCAAAAAACTAATTAAGAAGATTAATAATTTTGAGACACAAGATGGACAAACATATGAAATTGATAATGAATAAAATATTATTAAGGGTGTGTGTCAGAGTCGTAATCACCGAATAGAATAGTACCTGTTGTTTATGGCGGAATAAAAGTGGCTCTTTGTCAATAAGGACTGATGTAAAAGATTTAAGTGTAACCAAAACAGATGATGAACAAATCTGTTTTGGTTTTTTGTGTTATTTCACTTCAATGTAAGCGCCCAATAGAATAGTACCTTACCTTAAAGAAGACCTTCCGATATACTTGAGCCATCAAGAAATCTGGAGGTCTTTTATGAATCATCAAGATATTGTCCCTATCCAAATTCCGAAAGAGATATCTGCAAAACAAATTGTAGGTAACCCTACGAATAAACTTGCTGTCCGTTTGAAACAAAAAAACGGCTCTGAGGTATTCATTTATAATGGAGTGAACAATTATATTCTGCAAGCCGTATTGAAAGAAGGTTTGTCAGGTGCTTCTTAACTTTCAAACTGTCCATCATGTTTTCATTGTCTGTGGTAAAACGGATTTACGAAAAGGAATTGATGGGTTAGCCAGCCTAATTCAACACACATATGATTTAGATATTTATCAGGACGCAGCTTTCCTGTTTTGTGGGCAACGCAGTGATCGCTTTAAAATTCTTTATTGGGATGGTGATGGGTTCTTGTTGTGCTACAAGCGCCTTGAAAACGGTACGCTCAAGTGGCCTCGAAAAAAAGAGGAAGTCAGAAGTTTAACTGCTCAACAAGTACGCTGGCTATTAGAGGGATTGAGCATTGATCAACCCAAAGCCATCTTATCAGGTTCCAAAGGAACCTTTTAAAAACAGAGGAAGAACAAAAAAGTGTTCTTCCTCTATTCTGCATACTCTGAATATGGTAAGATAAAGCGAACTTTTCATGAGGGAGGATTGTTGAAAATGACTAGTCAAAAAAAGAATGCACTTCAACTAGATCAGAAACTTCTTCTCCAGCTATTACAAAGTGCCAATGAAAGAAATCAAAAGCAACAACAACTTAATGAATTTCAACAGCAAACGATTCAAAATTTAACCACAGAAATTCAGTTGCTTAACGAAAAACTGAATTATTTAACCCGTAAACTGTTTGGCCGTTCCAAAGAAACGTTCGATGAAGAAACGAATGGCCAGCTTAACTTGTTTGAAGAAGAAACTGTTCCCAAACCTTCAATTGAGGATGAGGAACAACGGAGTATTGTTGTCCAAGGTCACCGGCGCATCGTTGGAACAAAAGCAAGCAAAATTAGTCAGTTACCTACGGTTGAAGAAGATCATGTGTTAACCATAGAAGAACAAGCTTGTACGCATTGTGGACAACAGATGAAAGATATTGGCCGGACGAAAGTCCGGGAAGAAGTTCGTTTTCACCCTGCCATACTCGATTGCCTTGTTCATTATCAACACACGTATTGTTGTAAAGCTTGTGAAAAAATGGGACGTTCCTCTTTTAAAAAAGCGTCAGTCCCCAAACCTTTAATTTCTAATAGTCTGGGTTCCAATAGTGTCGTTGCTGAAACGATTCGTATGAAATTTGGACAAAAAATTCCTGCTTATCGCCAAGAAAATTATTGGCAAAAAGATTTAGGCTTAGCTATTTCGCGTGATAATATTAGTAACTGGCACATTAAAGCGGTGCACAATGCGCTGGATATGGTTGCGAAAAGATTTCAAGTCTATTTAAATCAAGAAGACATCCTTCATGGCGACGAAACAACGTATCGAGTAATTGAAAGCGCCAAGAGTGATACCTATTACTGGCAATTTTGTACAGGCAAAGAAAGTCTCCATCCCATAGTCTACTATCATCACGACGAAAGTCGTTCTGGAGAAGTACCAAAAGACTTCTTGAAAGACTTTACTGGTTATCTCCACTGTGATGGCTACACTGGATACAACGCCTTAACGCAAACGAAACTCGTCTACTGCTTCGCCCATGCTCGACGTAAGTTCCTGGAAGCTATCCCAAAAGGAGCGAAAACTAGCGAAATGCCTGCAGTAAAAGCGGTAAATCAGTTCAAAAAATGGTTCGCCTTGGAGAAAAAATGGGAAAAGCTATCTCATCAAGAACGCTTAGTTAAAAGACAAGAGGAATTACGTCCGCTAGTAGACAATTTTTATAGTTGGTTAGATGAACTGACCCCTGTTCCCAAATCAAAATTGGATAAAGCTGTTCAGTATGCACATAAGATTCGTAGTGGCTTTTTGTATATCTTTGAAGATGGACGCTTGGAGCTTACCAATAATCGTGCGGAGCGAAATATTAAGGAGCTGGTAATTGGGCGTAAAAATTGGTTGCATTCTACAAGTTTAGAAGGTGCGCGAACATCAGGGATCATTCTCAGCGTTTACAAAACCGCCGAACTAAATGGGCTTCAGCCAATGAAATATCTAGAATTTTTATTCGAAAAAATTCCTAACCTCCCGGTGTTTTCGAATGAAGCCATTGATGCTCTACTGCCTTGGCAAGAGAATGTTCAAAGAATTTGCGGAGAATAAAAATGCCAAACTTCCCAGCTCCCAGTATAGGGGTTGGGCTATTTGGCGTACAGGTACTATTCTATTGGGCGCTTACTTTGAATCCGTAGGATACTCTTTTCAATGTTTTAATATGGGTATTCTTTGCCTCG
>ENA-OWZU01000016-OWZU01000016.1-human-gut-metagenome-genome-assembly--contig:-NODE-16-length-66128-cov-31.175442_pt1 | contig 66128 bp, 62 predicted proteins | sample MGYA00249263_ERZ652121 | MGnify/ENA primary metagenome ERZ652121 (study PRJEB26925, sample SAMN05827113) | human gut metagenome | biome: ENVO:2100002; feature: ENVO:00000062; material: ENVO:00002003... | reverse complement strand
GATACAAAATTTATGTATCTCAAAAAAATGGTATTTTGTTAAGTTAATGACATTGAGCAAATGCTCCTTTTTTTTGCCGCTGAAAACAGAATCGACATATCCAAATGATGCTTTGGTTCTTTCTCAGAAAGAATGTTATTCTTTTGCTTTTATCATTTTATCAAGCGTTGGACGACTGATGTTGAGCTTTCGAGCCATTTCAGACTTTGTGATTTGACGTGAGACGTATAGTTCATAGTATTTATCGAAGTCATCCAATTCTAGAGGCTTCCTACCTTTAAACTTCCCTTCTCGTTTTGCAATAGCAATTCCTTCACGCTGTCTTTCAAGCATGTTTTCTCGTTCAAATTCATATATAGCAGCAATCATGGTAAGCATCAGCTTCCCTTGTGGTGTTGATGAATCTATGTTTTCTTTATTACTAACAAGATGAACGCCTTTCTCTTTCAACCTCTCAACAATATCCAATAAATCCTTTGTACTTCTTGCTAGACGTGAAAAATCGTGAATATATATGGTATCTCCTTCACGACAAAAATCGAGCATTTCCTGAAGCTTAGGACGGTCCATATTCTTTCCAGATACTTTCTCTGTGAACCATTTTTCAATATTGAACTTTTTGAGTGCTTCGATTTGACGTTCCTCGTTTTGTTCTACTGTTGAAACTCGAACATAGGCTAAGTTCATAATTTCCCTCCTGTTTATTGCAAAATGTAAAAGATATCTTATAACCTCGTTTACATTTTGTAAAATAAATACAATTCTTAAGTCTAAGTTTACATAATTTACACATTACTTGTCAATAAAAATAGAGCACGCCCTAAATTTACACATTTTTTTATCGAAAAATCATAATGTTGACGACAGAATCCAGAAAAGAATTCCAAAAGGAACTACAAGAGCTGCAATCGATGCTCCAATAAGAAAGTCGAGGATAATGTCAACCCAGTTGATTTGAGCTTTAACTGGTTTATTTTTTGTATTTGCGTTTTTCATACTTTAATTATAAAGAAAAGAAGGGGAGCTGTTTAGCTGTAGCCTTAGTACTTCACGTTTCCATATATAATTCTGTAAAGATTCTTTTTTGCTGTTAACTTATTTAACTGAAGGTCGAGTGTTAAAAGATTGACCCGATCAACAATCTGATAATCCAAACGAGGGAGCTGTCGCCAGTTTCGAGATTCTATGTCAATAGGATAATAATCTTGACGGTTTGAATCATATTGCAGGTCAAATGCGTTCAATGCTGATTTAACAACAAGAGCTTTTAGCATGCGAATTCCAATGTCATTCTTAACATAAACAATTTTAATGGATGTGTATTTTTCGAGTGTTAACAGAAGCTTTTGAATCGTTCGTTCCCATTCTGCCAGATAAAGAGTTCTCTTATCCGTGTCAACAATGAAAGCCATATAAAAGTCTGTGTTTCCAAGCTTTTCTTTCCTTATATATATAGTGGTTACATTTTCAGGGGCTTCTAAATAGAACAGGTCATTTATTTGCTCCTTTGTAAGTTCTTTAGAAAGCATAGAAACGTAACTCTCTGTCACTCCGTATAAACTTTGAAGATCTTTACAAGGAAGGCGTATAACATCTTTCTTGAGCTGTTGAATACATCTCTTTGTCACATTGTGTTTTTCATCTAAAAAGGGAACAGGGGAAACAAGACTCTTTCTACCTTCAGAAGTTTTCATAATCCATTTTCGAATTTTGATAGCAATCGAAACTGATTTTGTTTCGTTTTCATTTTGATAAGGACAGTCTAGAATTTGTATGGAGTAAAATCCATTACGAATGAATCTGTCTGGATTTGTTGAGTCGTCTGGATATGTGTCCGCAACCATGTAGAATGTAACATGATTGTCTGATTCATCGATGTAATTCATTCGAGTCGTATCATAGGCAAGATAATATCCATAGTAAGATATATAAGATTCATATTTGTGTTTTAACTGATTGTTCACTTGAATCACCTCTTCCCTTTTGATTTTAACATATATCCACGTATATTACGAGGACGTATTATGTTAAACTAATAAAAAGAGAGAATTAATCTCCCTTTTTATTGAACGGCGTATTTAGCAACTCTTTTAAACTCAGTTGTATAAATTAGCCATTTTTGGCCTAAAATTATAGCGTCATCTTTATATTTGTATGACGTTGTTCCTTGTTGTAACCAAGGTGTTCTGATTTTAAACCTGCGATCAGGGGTTTCAATTTTTAATTTTTGAATAATCCCTTTTCTTTCCCATTCTTCAAATAGCTTTGCAACTGCAAGTTGCAACTCATTCGTACTTTCTAGATAATCTAGAAAATACAAATCTTGAATAGAAAGAGTTCCTTTTAGCAGTTCCCTTTCTATCAATTTTTTTACAGCTTTCCAACCATAGAAGCGTTGCATGGCTGTTTTTAAGCCAGGCTGATGTAGTCTGAACTCATTTTCTTCCACAAAATCTCTTTCATTAGAAGAGACTTCATCGCTATCATTAGCAATAGCATTTGTCCAATATTGGACGTCACCAGTTGTTTCTAGCAAAGCTAGCAAATTTTCAATTCTTTCTCTTGTTTTCATATTCTTTTCCTCCTATATCTGAGGCCGCACGCAATAGAAAAAGGTGAAAAAGATATGGTCGGTATCTTCTTCGCCTTAAGTGTGCGGACTCTCAGTGATGTCGATACCTAAAGTATCAACTTGTGTTTCGATATTCTCACAAGTTGAAATGTAGAATGGAGCATGGCTCAGTAAAGTATGAAAATACTTTGCCCACTAGCTTTTAAGTGACATTCTTATTTCTGACTTATTGCAGTCCTTGTTGTCTTGGCATAAAACTTGAGCGTTTTAAGTTGCAAGACGTAATATCTTAACACCTGCAATAAGCCATAATACAAAACGCAAAAAAAAGCATATCCAATTAGGTGTGTCCAGTTAAGAAAACATTCTAAGGCGAGAGAGAAACGGTATAGCTTCGGCTATGCCGTTTCTTTCATTTTTGCCTGCTATCAAATACTTTGGACATTTCCAAAATCCCGATACCTTTGTAGTAGATATCTACCTCTTGTCTGCGGTTGATTTTGCTATGGGGATCGGTCGCTGCGTGAATGACGATCTTCTCAACGAACTCATGCAGGATACGAGGTGTCAGCTCCGGGATATCGGTGTACTGGCGGACAACGGACAGGAACCTGTCAACATTGGCACTTTTGCCTTCTGCTTCTTCGATTTCCTCACGGAGTATTGCAGCCTGTGTCTGCAAACCAGTCTGTTCCGCTTCATAATCGGTGGACAGTTTGTGAAAACGCTCGTCTGTCAGCTTACCACTGATGTTGTCCTCATACAACCGCTTGAAGATCATATCCAGTTCTGTAATACGCTTCTCACCTTCCGACAGCAGCTTGCGCTTTTTGGCAAGACCTTTATTGCGTTCCTTTACATCCATATCCATGACCATTTGAACGAAACGGTTTTCATGGCTTCTGGCGAAGGACACGATCTCCCGCAGATTTTGAAGGATCAATTCCTCCAGGATAACCGTTCGGATGGAGTGTGGTGTGCCACACACCTGCTTTCCTTTGCGATATCCAGAGCAGATGTAATATTCCTGATCCTTTCGGAAGCCGGTCGCTCTGCACTGGTACAGGATCGAGCCACAATCGGCACAGTACATCATGCCAGAGAACATTCCCATTTCTCCCATCTTTGTCGGACGGCGCCGTGACTGCCGCGCCTGCTTTACAGCCTCGGCAATGGCTTCTGTCCAGATAGGTTCATGGGTATTCTCAAAGATGACCCATTCACTTTCGGGATTTATAATTTTCTTTTTGCTCTTGTAGGACTTCTTTGTGGTCTTGAAGTTCACCGTATGCCCCAGGTACTCACGCCAGCGATCCATGATTCCTGCTATCGTGGTATTGTCCCAGCCATAGGGATCACCCTGTTTTTTTACATTACAAGGGATGCCTTTGCTTTCGTAGTAAGCGGCAGGAGTGAGGATTTTCCGCTCCCGCAGCTTTCGTGCTATCTGGGACGGTCCAAACCCATCCATAACATACAGCCCGATTTCATAGACCACATCGGCAGCCTCACGGTCGGGTATCCAATGTTTGCTGTCATCCGGGTCTTTCATGTATCCGTAGGGCGCATTAGTCGTCAAATGTTCTCCGGCGTTCCCTTTGACCTTCATCACAGCACGGATTTTCTTGCTGGTGTCTTTCGCATACCACTCATTGATGATATTGCGGAAGGGAGTAAACTCATTGTCGCCTTGGGTGCTGTCCACCCCATCGTTTACGGCAATAAAGTGAACATCATGCTCCGGGAACATGATTTCGGTATACATACCCACCTGCAGGTAATCACGGCCGAAGCGAGACATATCCTTGATGATAACCCGTTTGACAATTCCCGCCTCCACATCTGCAATCATTTCCTGGAAACCAGGCCGATTGAAGGTCGTTCCTGAAATGCCATCGTCAATGTAAAAGCGGAAGTTTGTGTACCCGTGTTCAAGAGCATATTTTTGTAAAATTTTCTTTTGGTTGATGATACTGTTGCTGTCGCCCTGCAATTCATCGTCACGCGATAAACGGCAGTACAAAGCGGTAACAGCTTCTACGCTCATAGCGTTGTAAGGGAATTGAAGCGCGGCAGCGGTGTTTGACTGATGAAACATAATAACCTCCAATCTGGCAGTCAAACACGGTATGAAGTTCTATCTTCATTCTACCGCGCTTTGTTGGGTTTGTCTGCCTATGGAGGCTAAATTGCAGCGGCTTTTTTTCGGACATCATCCTTGATAAGCCGCTCTATCTTAGAAACTACACCGTCTTTTGTCTGTTCCAGGAAGAACGAATTGACGGTGAAAGTCGTATTTCCGATTTTCTTTTCGCTCCGCACTGGCGGGGCATATTTGTTTTCAAAGATTCTATCTTCTTGCATAGGTTAACCCCTTTCATTATTTGCAAGTTGATAAGCAATAAAAGAGGCAAAACGGACGGCTGCTGGCACAGCTCCACGGGAGTCTAACCCCGGCCCATGCTGATGGGTGCGGCGCACAATGCTTTGTGGGCGTTCAATGCGCGAGTATCTTTAACCCTGCCCGTGTGTCATCGCCCACAAGCTGCCACGCTCGCTTTGCGGTCTGGTGCTGTTCGCTCGCCCGTTACAGTGGTCCCGTCCTGCGGACTTGAAACGAGGTCATGGCGCACCGACCGTATGGCTCGGCACAAACAGGAATGTATCCGTTTGTCTTATGCTGCACCGCTGGCCTCCCAACGGGCTTTCTTTGTCAAGGTGCGGGGCACCGCGCGGAAAGGGGAACACGCAACGCCCCATTCCCGGATCAGTTCAGGTCAAAATCCAGGATGGCGATAATCAGCTTCGTTTCCAGCCTGCGGCGCAATTCTTCATCCACATAGGAATAAGGGCAGCCATGGACGTCATAGCTTGTCCTGGTGGAAAGCGCTGCTATGTAGCCGGAATAGTGGCGGATCACCGTGTTTACCGCGTCCGGCTCTCCCCGGACAGCGGCGGCGATGATAGGGTAAGGAAGCAGGGCCGCCCGTGTGCTTGCAGATTTAACCATCTACATCACCTCCCATCAGCTCCTTTAGCAGCCGATAGGCTTTCTGCCTGCGGGCGTTGACCGTCCGGCGTGCCATGTTCATACGCTCGGCGATCTCGCGGTCTGCCATGTCCAGGAAGAAGTACATCAGGAGGATGTCCCTTCCATCCTGGGGCAGCGCGTTCAGCGCCTCGGCCAGCCGGTCATCCTCGATCAGGATCACATCTCCCCCGACAGGGAAGAAAGTGTATTCCCAGGGATACCGGTCATAGGACGCAAGCTGCTCCATCGAATCCTCCGGCAGCTCGCTGAAAGCGACTTCGCGCGACTGCCTGCGGCTGATCTCCCGATAACCGTTGTAGGCCTCGCACTTCAACACTTTCTTGCAGAAGCTGTCAAAGGCGTGCTGCTTGTGTTCGTAGTGGCGGTCAGGTGTCATTGTCTCACCTCCCTTCTTGCCGGGAGGCAGGTCATTACTTCCCCTTTCGCCCACTACTCGTCTGCCGGAGGCACCTTTTGGCTGGTTCCCCTGGAAAAATTTCAAAAAAATATTTTTGCTGCTCATTGTATGTGCTCCTTTCGTTTCGTTCGGGTTGACAGGACCGGATCAAAACGGAAGGGGCGGGGAGCGGCACCGGGGTAACAAAAAAGCGCCCGGACAGCACAAAGCTATTCGAGCGCAAAAAGTACGATATTCAGTTAAAAAGCAACGATTTTCGCATCCATCGTTAGACTGTACCCACTGGACAGCCTGGATTTTTTTGACGGTTGCGAAAATACAGTCAGAATTTGTCGGCGGTCAGATCGCATCATGGCAGCTCCCTCCTGTAAGCCGCCGTATCTGCCAGCGCCAGCGCGTCATCTCTTTTGAGGGCAAAAAGAACGGCGGCCTTGAAATGTCCTTCAAAACCGCCGATGGGGAATCAAACCTTAAAATAGGCGCACGAAATTATCTGCCCCAGTCAACGGTTTTTTTCTTTCCCCGGACGGGGCAGATAACTTATTATGCAGAGCGGAGCCGATGTGCGCTAATCGGTTCCTTGTACTTTCTCCTTCAGCTTTCGGAAAGATGTATCACTGATGGCGTGTTCAATCCGGCAGGCGTCTTGTTCCGCTGTTTCCTGATCGACGCCAGCAGCGATAAACTGCTCCATAAAAAACAAATGGCGTTCATAGATTTTCTCGGCAATCTCCCGACCTATGACGGTCAGATGAAGGAACCCATCATCATCCACGGTCAGAAAACCTCCATTTTTCAAAACGCCTACCGCATGGCTGATACTCGGTTTGCTAAAGCCCATGTGCCGGGCAAGGTCAATGGAGCGGACCATGCCCATTTTCTTTTGTAGAACAAGGATAGCCTCCAGATAATCCTCCCCAGACGCATGAATCTTCATCAGTTCCTCCTTTATGCTTATTGTTGAATCCTCCAGCCCTCAGCCTGTTCCCGAATCTTAATAAATTCCTGATAGGTTCCCCTTTGAGCCAGCAATTCCTTATGGGTTCCTTTCTGCACGACGATTCCACCATCAATGACAAGAATTTGATCCGCATTTTCAATCGTCGCCAGTCTATGGGCAATCGTTATGATTGTTTTACCATGTGTCAGTGCGGAAATAGCCTCTTGAATCAAATGCTCATTCTCTGGGTCAATGCTGGCCGTGGCCTCATCCAAAATAACAATCGGCGCATCTTTCAGCATGGCTCTGGCAATCGAAATCCGCTGCTTTTCACCGCCGGAAAGAGAAGAACCGCCCTCCCCAATGACGGTATCATATCCATCTGGCAAGGCCATAATAAAGTCATGGCAGCGCGCTTCTTTTGCAGCGGCAATCATCTGTTCCTCCGAAGCGTCCGGGCTGCCGAATTTGATATTGTTACGGATTGTATCCCGGAACAGATATACATTCTGGAACACCATACTGATATTTTTTAGTAAGCTGTCACAGGTAAATTCTCGAATATCTGTTTCTCCTAAAGTGATTTTTCCGGCGTCAACATCATAAAAGCGTGCAATCAGGCTGCACAGGGTAGACTTGCCGCTCCCGGAGGGACCTACAATCGCTGTTGTGGTATTCTGCGGAATCGTGAAATTCACATCATGCAATACAGTCCGTTTATCGTAACCAAAGGATACATCCTGAAAAGTAATGTCATACGAGGTCGGTGTAATATCTTTTCCGTCTTGGTCGATATATTCTGCATTTTCCAGAGCTTCCAGCTTATTCATAGCAGAATCTATAAGACCCAGCATGTGAGCCGCGTCGTTAATGTTTTCCACACTTCCAAAGATTACGAAAGAAAACAGAACAAACATCAGGAAATAAGCAAGACTCATTTGCCCGTTAAGTGTCTGCCATGCACAGATAAACACAATCCCCATAGATGCCAGTTTTAAGGAGAACAGATGCAAGCAGTTAAATGGCGTATAGCCTTTTTCTACTTTGATATGAATATTTTTCAAATCCGTATTTGCCTTGCGGAAACTTTCGATAGAAGCCCCTTCCTGTCCGAACGATTTAACGATGGACAGCCCGCGGATATATTCAATCGCAGAGCCGGACATATCCTCCATGGCCTGGTGCGTGATAGCAGCGGTCTTTTCACTGTGCCTGCTGATACCATGTAAAGCTAATGCGGAAAAGGCAACGCCGACAACAGAAATCACTGCTGCGGCTGGACTCAGGAAAAGGAAACACAGAAGAATTGCAATAAACTTTGCATATCCGTTGATGATGATGTCAACCATCTTCATTCCCTGCAATTCAAGTGTGGATAGCTCTGTAGTAACACCTGTCAGAATATCGCCCACGCTGTTTTTAGAAAAATATCCCAGAGGAACCCTTTTTAGCACATCGCCCAAATGGATTCGCTGTCCTGCGGCCACTTCATAACCAATGCTTTCCTGCAATACCGCCCGCAGATAAGAGAGTAGAAAGTTAAGCGCAATCGAGCCAACAATAATCCAAAGTGTCTGCCAGATCAGGGCGGATTCTATTGTGCTGCCTGTCCAATAAGCCGCGATTGTTTTATCAAGAGCATAAGCAGCAGCCATTGTAGGGATCGCCGTAGACAGGCTGCTGAAAAAGGAAAAAACAGAGCCAAGGTAGAGGCGTCCCTTATATTTCCCCGCCCATTGAATGATCCGTTTCATAGACTTAAACATGAGCGGCCACCTCCTTCTTTTCACTCACAGACCAATTCTTCGCCCCGATGTGCGCTTTCCACATATCCGCATAAAGCGGACACCGCTTCAACAATTCTTCCTGCTTTCCGCAATCCACAATCCGGCCTTTTTTCAACACGACAATCTGATCTGCGTTCTGAATGGTGGAAAGGCGGTGGGCGATCACAAGAAGGGTTTTACCCTTTGATAATGCCATGATAGATTTCTGGATTTTATCTTCATTCTGTGGGTCAGTAAATGCTGTCGCTTCATCCAAAATAACAATCGGGGCATTTTTGAGGATCGCCCTCGCAATCGCAATCCGCTGTTTTTCGCCGCCGGACAGCCTCTTTCCGGCATCACCGGCAGGGGTATCATATCCTTTGTCCAAACGCACAATAAATTCATCACAGCAGGCCGCTTTCGCCGCCGCATATACTTCTTCATCTGTGGCGTTTGGATTCCCAAGACGGATGTTCTCTTTCAGGGAGCAATTAAACAGGAAGTTATCCTGCGTCACAAAACTAACCAGTTCGGAAAGCTGACGTATAGACAACTCTTTGACATTTTTCCCTCCAATGGTAATGCTGCCGCCTGTCACGTCCCAAAATCTTGCAATCAGACGGGCAATCGTCGATTTACCGCCGCCAGATGGTCCTACAAGTGCCGTAAAACTTCCCTCTGGCAATTCCAGGTTCACATCATGCAACACTTCATTTTGCTCGGAACCGTCATAGGAAAAGGTTACATGCTTCAACGCAATATCATTGTGAGGAATAGATACGATTTTCCCTGAATCCGGCAGTACAGGCAGGTTCAAAAGTTCATTTGCCGCCTCTACTGCATATTCCATAGACTTTGCTTCGTTAATGAAAGTGGTTGCTTTCATCAACGGTCCAACAATGCTGAGGGAAAGGATAATCCCCATTGCAAGCTCCGCAGGGGAGATACTTCCATTCTGCACCAGCAAAAGGCCGACAGGAAGAACCCCCAGGAGCGTTGTGGGCATAATCGCCATCATCAGGTTCATCGATTTCCATGTACTCTTAAACCATGCCAAGGTAAACTCTTTGAACGACTGGACAGCATTAACAAATTTTTCATAGGAGCTTGTGCTTTGGTTAAAGGCCTTTACAACCTCGATACCTTCCACATACTCGATAATAATACTGTTGACGTGGTTATTTGCCTCCATATAAGCGGCGTACTGGCTGTTATAGTTCCTCATAAGGAAAAACATAGGAATCATGGCCAGCACCGGAGAAATCAGGACCGCCAATCCCATGCGCCAGTCGATAACCAGCATCCAGATAAAAATTGCAACAGGGAGTAGGAGGTTAGAAGTCAATTCCGGGATCATGTGTGCCAAAGGCGGCTCTAAATCCTCCACCTTATCCATGATGATATTTTTCAGATAGCCGATTCGCCGCCCCATCACTTCGCCGAGAGGCGCTTTCATCAGCCGGTCCGCAATTTTAAGCCGGATTCCTTCCAAAATGGTATAGGCTGAAATATGCGCCAGGATCGTAGAGATTCCATGGCAGGCAACCCGCAGCAGGTAGCCCGCTGCTCCAACCAGACACCAAATCAGAATGCCATTCAGGGTCACATTCTGATTGATAAATGCCAGCAGGATTTCATATACAGCCCAAAAAGGAATAAACCCTCCTGCAACGCTCAGAATGGCGCAGAATACCGAAAGAGCCATTTTCCCCTTGCATGGTGCGGCGAAGGAAAACAGAATTTTCACCCAATTATCTTTTTGCTGCTTCATTACAATCACCTTCCTTCTTTTTAGTCAGCAAAGAAAAAAGGATGGGTAGTCTTTGCTAACCATCCTCATTGTAGCAGTATTCAATTCTTCTTTCCTCTCCAAAACGGCATTTATGCACCGTTTAGAAAAAAGATTTTCGGTATTCCATCGGCGTCTGCCCTATCACCTGCCGGAAAGCTGTTGCAAATTTACTGGGGCTTTCATATCCCACAGCTCCGGCAATTTCCGCAATCCCTTTTTTGGAATCCTGCCGGAGCATTGTGGCAGCAACGTTCATCCGATAACGGCGAAGATAGGAATACATGGAATCTCCGTATATTTCCTTAAAGCAGGTTTTCATCCCCGTCAACGAAATCTGGAATCGTTCAGCTAATTCATCCATCGTGTAATGCTCCTGCAAATTTGCCGTAATAAGATCATGGATCGCTTTGATTTTTTCTACCTGCCCTTTATAGAAATAAGGGCGATCTTCTTTGGAATCAGAAAACTGCAAAGCGTCCAGATATAAAAGCAGCTCCAGGGCTTTTACTTTATAATAGTCACCTTTGATCTGCTGCGGGACAAAGTAAAGCTCTGAAAAAATATGTTCAATTCCTGGCTCATTATGAATCACAAACGGTTTCTTGTCATTGCAATACTTTTTTTGAAGCTCGTACAAATCAACAGAAAATCCGCCAAAAAAGTCTTTCAGCGCCGGCACAGCAATGTCCAGATCAAATCCCAGGGTTATCCCATGATAGTGGCAGAGTGGAAAGCAGAACCGTCCCGAATGGGAACGCCGGTCATCCACACGCATCTCATTCTCTTGCAAATAGCTATACGCATGATTGTCAATCTCGCTTTCGATCCGTCCCTCCCTGCAATGGTCTATATAGAGAAGCGAACTGTCCGTACTACTCTGAAAGTAGGAGGTACATTCTTTCAGGTGCATATCGCTATACATCACAAAAGCGCCATCAAAAATTTTGTGGGCTGTCATGGTTCCCTCGCCGCTCTCGTCAAAAAGCTGCAGGACAACGCAATCCTCAGTTTCAATGACATTTTTAACATTTGAGCCGCAGTTTATTTTACCATCAAACAGTTTGATTTCCGCCGCCTCCTTCCATCATAAAGAAATTAAATAACCGTTCCCGTCCTTCCGTATCCTGGAGGAAATAGTTTTCTTCCAATCTGCCGTTTTCCAGATGGATCACATAATTGCAGCACCTGAGTATAAATTCAGGATCATGGGTCACAATCACAATGGTTTTTCCTGAATCGGCAAGTCCTTTGACCGAATCGGCCACCTGCCTCATATGAAAGAGATCAAGGCCGCTGGTAGGTTCGTCAAATAGTATAACCGGACGTTCAGAGGCAATCGCAGAAGCAATCGCCACACGTTGTTTTTGCCCTCCCGAAAGCCCCATCGGATGGCAGGCTTTGTACGGGAGCAAATCCATTTCTGTCAAGATAGCCTCTGCCTTTGCCACATTTTCAGGCGATTCATCGGAATCTTTCCCCGGCATACTTAACAGGACTTCCTCTAAAACGCTCTCCGTAAAAAGCTGATGATTTACATCCTGCATGACCATATAGCATAGCTTCAGCCGCTGTTTGCTTGAATAGGAAGTACCTTCTTTTTCGAGGATACCTTTACATCTTTTTTCCAATCCGCATAAGCAACGGGATAGTGTCGTTTTTCCGGCTCCATTGTGCCCGATGACCGCCGTTACATTTCCGGCAGGAAGCTCTATATTTTCCAGAGAAAGCGTTTCCGGCTGTTTCTTGTATGCGAAATGGAAGTGGTTCAGTTTCCATATCCCCTGCCCTGAATGTAGACTGGCAGGCTCAATGTCTGCAAACTCACCCAGGCCAAGAGGCCGTAATCCCATTTTAGCTTTTTCCGCCGCCGGAATCAACTGAAATTCCGGCAAAGTATAATCCCCTTGTATTTCCCCGTCGCTTAAATATATGATCCTGTCTGCCAGATCATAAAGATAGTAGAGCCGGTGCTCCGCAATAATAATTGTTTTGCCCTGTGACTTCAATATTTTTAACAGTTTCCGAAAATCAGCGATGGAATAGGCGTCAAGGTTGGAAGATGGCTCGTCCAAAACAAATACATCCGGTTCCACAGCGGCGGCAGATCCACAGGCGATTTTTTGCTTTTCCCCACCGGAAAGGGAGAAAACACTTCTGTCCAGCAGATTTGTAAGGTTCAACTGCTCTGAGACCAGCTTTACCCGCTTTCGGATTTCTGCTTCTTCCAATCCATGGTTTTCACATCCAAAGGCAATTTCGCTGGTCGTATCCACATTAAAAAATTGAGAACGTGGATTCTGAAAAACAGAACCCACTTTTTTTGATATATCAAACAGGGAAAGCCCGCTCATATCTTCTCCATCAAGCATGACAGTGCCTTCCAGCTTTCCATCGTAATAATGAGGAATCAGTCCGTTAAACAGCCGTGTCAGTGTGGTTTTACCGCAGCCCGATGTTCCGCAGAGCAGTACAAAATCCCCGTCGTTAATAGACAGGTCAATATTTCTTAATGTTCCGTGTCCTTCCCTGTCCCCAATGTCAGTTTCATTTGGAGGGTAGGAAAAAGAAACTTTTTTACATTCGATCATAGGCCTACCTCCCTGTAATCATCGTGACAATAGGAATTGCAAAAGCCACCACACATAGCAGCAGGAAAAAAACATCCTGCACATGAAAGCCGATCTCGCAGATGTTTGTCCTCTTGACCGGACCGCCCAATCCTCTTGTCAGGGCTGCCGCATTTAATTCTTCCCCGATCTTGACGGAACACATGATGACAGGGACAAGCCTGTATTCCAGCATTGCACTGGCTTTGCCCCCGCCAAAACGGATTCCTCTCATTTTCATAGCGTCCCCTATGGCATTATATTCTTCTACAACAGTAGGGAAAAATCGGAATATCACGGACATAGGAATGATGATCTGCTCCGGTAAATGCAGCTTCTTCATGGAGGCAACAAACTCGCTGACCGTCGTTGTCCTGACCGTGATGTATCCCATCATAATCCCCGGCACAAACCGCATAAAGAAACCGCAGATTGCAACAACAAGAAAGTTAGGAAGGCCGGACAGGTGGGGGAGCGCCCATAGTTGCAATATATAGCTGCCGCCATATAAAACAAAATAGATAACCGATCCCTTCCACGATTTTTCCGTGAGCAGCAGGATCAATGGAACAGCAGCCAAAATAGGAGCAAACTGTTTAGAAGCAGCCCCACCTCCGCCGCTCAAGACAAAGAGGGCAATCGTGACAAGCAATGCCAACTTTGTCCGAGGGTCTAACGACAGGCCGGTTTCCTTTTTTTTGCTTGCTAACAATTCATGGCGCATTATGCAATACCCGCACGCTTAAAGTGCTTTTTGAAAATTTTCTGGCCGATCACACCGCCGATCACGCCGCAAACGAACCCGGCAATCAAAAGAAGGGGGAGCGTATATGCCGAGATATAGCTCATAATGGAATCTGCATACTCTTGTCCATAACCGCTGATTAGCTGCTGATAGTAGCTGTCCCGTGTTGCAACAATGGGGATGTAGTTTCCGATGATCCACATAGAAAAAACACCATGCGATATGATTCCTTTTTTTGCACTCTTATAATCGCCGGATTTCAAAACAAGATCAGCCAGGACACCGAACACGGCACCGGTAATAATGCTCCAATACCCCATGCCGGTCAGCAACATTAAAATACCGCAGATCAGTCCTGTCAGCGATACCATTCCAAACTTCTGGACTTTAGAATAATACAGCATCATTACGATTCCGCCAATCAGCGGAACCAGCACGATCAGAAGCGGAAGAAAAATAGGGATAAATCCCAGCATGGCAATCGCCATCATCACCACAAAATAGATCGCAGTGAAGATTCCAACATTGATAAGGTCTTTTCCTTGTAGTTTATTCATTATTTGGTCCTCCTGTTTGCTTTTGTGTTAGCACCAACTAACCGCATTTCAGTATAGCAGATATGTCGGTATGTTTCTTCTCCAAAAAGGCATTTTCACTCCAAATAGACAATTACTTTACTCTTGCTATCTTTGCGGGGAATGATTGTCTGCGTGTGAGCGTGAACATAGAACTATCCCACATTGAAAAGCGGCGGTTCTTGCATAATTTGAAATGGAAACAGCCAAAATCACCGCTTCAAATTGTAGTATTAGTAGAGGGAGAAATAGAAGGTAGGGTAACGATAGCAAGCACAGCAAGCGAGTACCCGCTTGCGAATTTTGAGATTTTCAGGTCCCTTGCCCGAAAATTCAAAATTGCTTGTTGGGATAGTCCCAAACCCTTATAAAGAACGGAGGCGGCGCATGGCAAACCGAAAGCGGAATATCCAAATGAAATTCTATGTTACGGAGGATGAAAAACGGCTCATAGACGAAAAAATGAGCCAGTTACCCACACGCAGATATGGCGCCTACCTCCGTAAGATGGCGATTGACGGGTATATCATCTATACGGACACCGCAGATATCAAGGCATTTACCAAAGAGCTTTCTGCCATCGGGCGGAACATCAACCAGATCGCCAAGCGAATCAACGCCGGAGGTCCTGCGTATCAGGCCGACATGGACGAGATACGGGAAAGGCTGGACGAGATATGGCAGTTACAAAGACACATCCTATCAAATCAACGCTGAAAGCAGCCATTGACTATATCTGCAACCCGGAAAAGACGGACGGAAAGTTGCTTGTTTCCTCCTATGGCTGCGCCGCCGAAACTGCGGATATCGAATTTGCCTGGACCCGCCGCCATGCCATCGACAAGGGAACGAACCTGGGCCGTCACCTGATCCAAGCCTTTCAGCCTGGAGAGGTCACGCCGGAACAGGCCCATGAAATCGGCATGGAGCTTGCAAAAGAAATTCTGGGCGGCAAGTATGAATTTGTACTTACCACCCACATAGACAAAAATCATGTTCATAACCATCTGATTTTCAATGCGGTCAGCTTTGCGGATCACAAGCACTATCATTCCAACAAGCGGAGCTATCACGATATCCGCCGTATCTCCGACCGGCTTTGCAAGGAACACGGTCTGTCCATCATCATCCCAGGACAAGACAAGGGCAAGAGCTATATTGAACATCAGGCTGCACAGAACGGCACCAGCTATAAGGCAAAGTTGAAAGCTGCCATTGACCGACTCCTGCCAGCCTGTTCCAACCTGGAAGAACTGCTTCGCCGCCTGCAGAGAGAAGGTTATGAGATCAAGCGCGGCAAGTATATCTCTGCCAGAGCACCGGATCAGGAACGGTTCACCCGTCTGAAAACCCTGGGTGTGGACTACACCGAAGAAGCCATTGCCGCCCGGATCGCCGGACGATCCAGACCTTCCCGCCAACCGAAACGGCAGGACGGAAAGATCAGTCTGCTCATTGATATCCAGAATAACATCAAGGCACAGCAGAACGCAGGCTTCACCCATTGGGCGAAGCTGAACAATCTGAAACAGGCCGCCAAGACCATGAATTTCCTGACGGAACACGGTATAAGCAGTTATGGAGAACTGGAAAGCAAGTTGACCGCCGTGTCTGTGCGCAGAGATACCACTCATACGGAGATCAAGCGAATAGAAAGCAGAAGTGCCGAACTTACCCTTGTGATGAAGCACGCCGGCACTTACCGCCAGCTAAAGCCTCTTTATGACAGATACCGCAAATCGAATGATAAAGAAAAGTTCCTGCGGGGGCATGAGAGCGAGATCATCCTTTTTGAAGCGGCCGCCAGAGAATTAAAACGGCTGGGGACTGTGCCGCTGCCGACAACGGAAAGCATGAAAACGGAGCTTGCCAATCTCAACGCAGAAAAGGAACGGCTCCTTGCTGAATATAAAGCCGCAAGAGCCGAAGCTCAGGAATATGAGACCGTCAAGCAAAATGTGGATGCGCTGCTGACCGTTGCAAAGGAACAGGAACAACAGCGGCGGCATGAACTGGAATAAATTTCTTTGAAAGACGCTGGGCGCAGCTCCCGGCATCCTGTATAATGGAACTGCGGAAGGAGGTTTTACCGATGACAAGAAGCGAAGCAATCAAAGCATTTTTCTTCAAAAGCGTATTGCCCGTGACCATGGCACTGATTCTGTATTGTATCTTCAAATCCGCTTGCATGAAGAACGGAGAAATTGACTATGTATGGCTCTGGATACTCTGCGGGCTGCCGTTTGGCCTCCATCGGATGTGCCTCTGGATCGTGCCGGGCGGCGGCTCCCTGGGTGGAGGGATCGCCCTGTTTACATTGAACTTTATTATCGGTGGTGTGATCGGTGGTTTCGTTCTGGTATGGCGGCTGATCGTAGCGGTATGGTATGTGCCGCTGACGGTGTACCGGCTGATCGTTGGATGATTTTCTTGCGTCATGGAAATATGGAAAACTGCCGCTCGTGCCGATGGAAAAGCCATTCACAACCTGATGGAAAAAGACAAGCCTTTTCCCACAAGTCTGCAAACAGCTTTCCCACAGCCTCGCAATTCTGACAGTTTACGCACATTCCCACAACGCCTACTACGGCGGCTATCCATCCTTTCCTATCCAATCCTAATGAGAAAATACTATGGAAATTCCTTTTCAACGGAGGTACAATTTGTACCCCTGTTCAAACAACAGAACCGTGTTAAAGTAATTTGATGATAGCAAAAAAAAAAGCGGGAGTACAGCCAATCGGATAAACCGAAAAGCTGTACTCCCGTTTTATGTGTCAGAAAGTGTTTGAAATCGAGCCATTTTCTCTATGTGCCAGCAAGCAGACCGACACATGAGAAATCATAAAGGCTCTCTTTGAAAGTACGGATACAGGGAATTATTCTGCGGTTTTTCTACCCTTATCCTCACAAATTTTAGATCGTTTGGAACTGTAATGCGGACAAGCGACCAGACACGCCCGGAAACTCTGCTTGCAGCCGTGAACACATTTTTTACAGATATGGTTATACTGCCGCCGACCGTTCTCACCCAGGAAAAATGCCCATTCCAACCGCCATTTCTTGCTTCGGCTCATAGGCAGTCGTGCTCCGGCACATCACGGCTGGGCTTCTTGCCCTCCTGGGGTTTATGCTCGGCACATTCCCGTTTGGCGTCCTCCAACCGCTCACGAATGGAAGGCTTCTCCGGCGTCGTCCGCTCTGCGTGCTCCTGGGCTTTTTCCAATTCTTCGCCACGTCTGCCGTTGTTGATAACGCCGTCGATCATGCCATAGTCATCCTCCAGCGTCATTTCAGCGGTGCGGAGAGGATTGTCCTTCTCCGGCTGCTCCGCTGCCACGGCAAAGGCCCGCGTACCATTTCCCATGATAAGATACTTTCCATCATCGGAAATATGGTGGACACCGTAACCGGCCGCCTCCATCTGTTCCCGGCTCATAGCCGTCACCTGAAAGCTGCCCCTCGGTGTCTGCACACGCTCGCCAGTTTCAAAACGGTCTGGCAGATAAGCGAGGTCTTGCTTCTCTGCCGGGACAGGGAGAACAACGATATTGCCATTGATCTGCATAAATCGTTCCGGCGTTTTGAACTGTTCCGTGTATTTCTGAATCAGTTCCGGGGACAGGGACGCAAAATCTTCCTCACCAAGTCCAACCACCAAAAAAGTCCCTGCTACGATATCATAAATTTCTCCATTTTCATCCCGCAGCCCACGGTTCAGATCAAGCCCTATGAGCTTTCCTTCATCATTGCAAACCAGCGCCACCGGGTCAGAATAGGGATAAGTTGCGCCAATGTCTCCGCCGACCTCCGCCTGCAGGGAATGAAGATCGGGGTCGATCTCCTTCACATAGGGTTCCTTCATAGGCTCCACTACAAGCACAGTCATCTTTTCCGAGGCAACCCTCTCCGCAGCGGACAGCATTTCATCCGCATGGGACTTCTCCGGGTCATCCAAAGCGGCCTTGACCTCCGCCGGATCAAAATCAAGAAATTCTTCATAGCCCGTGGCATCCTTGAACTTTTCAATCTCCGAAGGAAGATAGTCCTCCTGCGTCTGCCCCAGCGCCGCCAGCTTTTCATCCAGCGCAGAAATGCGTCCCGCCATCAGGTTTTCGTAAAGTTCTTCCTTTGCGGCGTGCGCCTCCGGGTGCTCCGCCGCATACTGCGGATCGTTCTGACGGAAAAACTCGTCCATGTCAAAGGCAATATCCATAGCCCACTCGGATTTTTCTTCTTCGGGAAGATCGTCCTGGAAGGTCATCACCCGGTACTCGTCGGGGATACTGCCGCGCTCACCGTCGTAATACTCATGGAAACTGTCACCCGTATCACGCACATAGCCCTGATCCGTGAAGGTGCCGTTTTCCTCCAACGCAACGTCCCGGCCGTAGGCCTCATAGTCGATGTAATTCTGCAAATGCTCTGGCACCTGCATAACGTCCAGTTCTTCGATGTAATAGCGGCCCAGATCGTCATAGTCATGGATATCGGGGTAAACCTCATAGCAATCCAGATTCTCGGTGAGGTTGATGATCTCCTGCAGGCTGCCGCAATGGTCGCCCATTTCCATACCGGCCTGAAACTGTGCGTATTCGCTTTCGCTCATTTCATCCAGCTTCGATGCCAGATAATTCAGCTCGTCCAGATTTTCATATTCACCCAGCTTACTGTAAAGACCGTCCACATAGCAGTCATAGTCCGTGATGAACCATTCCTCATAGGGCTGGCCGAAGTCATCCTTCTGGCCGATCCCGATACGCTTGAACACTTCCTTCAATTCTTCGGCGGTGGTGGGAAACTTCACCCACTCGCCCACAAGTTCGCCCTCATTGTACTTCCCAAGATTGGTGATAAAGGCGGCAAAGGGATAATCCTTGTCGTGATCGTAATATGGCATATCAGCACCTCCTTACAGCTCCGGCGCAGATTTTTCCTTATGGGGCTGCGCCTTGCTTTTCTCCGCACATTCCTTTTTGCCCTGTTCCAACCGTTCCCGGATGGAGGGCTTTTTCTCCGGCTCCGCAGGGCGTTCATGGTTCCACTCGTCGCTCTGCACCGCCGCCAGTAGCTCCCGGTCCTCCGGGGAGAGGGCAGCCACCGCCGCCCTCACTTCGGGTAAATGTTCCAAAGTCTTATTTTCTGCCATTGACACCTTCCTTTCTTTTCGGAAATTCCAGTTTGAAGTTGATGTATTTGCCACCCGTGTCATCCAGGATCACCGCAGCGTCATAAGCAGCCTGTTTCTTTTCAGACCACATTCCCTTGACATTGGTACGTCCCTTTTTCAGAAGGTCCGTTGCCATTTTCTTTGTCAGCTCCTTCTTGCGGCTCGTCCAGAAGCGGTCATTTTTCCAGAGAACGAAACCGCAGGACCGATCCGAACACGCAAAGTTCTTCTTGCCCTCATAAACCGGCTGGCCGCAGCGAGGGCAGGTACCGATCACTTCCTTCTCCGGGGCAAACAGCTTTTTGCCATCCTCGGAAATGCAGGAATAGGTGGACACGATCTCTTGAACCATCGTGCGGATACCGTCCATGAATGTATCCGGGTCAGCGCCGCCCTTTGCGATCTCCGTCAATTTTTGTTCCCATTCCGCCGTCAGCATGGGAGAGGTCAGCGGCTCCGGCAAGACTGTGACAAGGTTGATACCGGCTTTTGTGGGGATCAGGCTCTTGCCCTTGCGCTCCACAAATCCGGCTGCTACCAGCTTTTCGATGATAGCCGCCCTGGTCGCAGGCGTGCCAAGACCTTTTCGCTCCGCCTCATCGGGAATATCATCCTTGCCTGCGTTCTCCATAGCGGACAGGAGGGTATCTTCTGAAAGCTTTTGTCAAGGGGGTGCGTGGATATTTTTCATATTACTTACGCAGATTCTCTCTCTGCTTCTGCCTGAATAATGCGTTTCAACCTGTCCTCCGCAGTCAAACCGCTACTATGGTCAAAAAACACTTTGACTTTATAATTTGTTTTGCCTTGCTTAATCACAAAAACTCCATCCGGTTTGTTTTTCTCCGAATGGTTATTTGGGATGGGTAGTGTACTGTTCACAATATTTGTCATACGATATTCCTCCTTAAATGAAAAAAGCCCGACAAGGAAAGGTCTGACAACGAAGTTCCGACAACGGACATCAGAAAACCTTTTTTCTTTATCGGGCGATACTATCTTTTTACTATTTTCTTTTTCTCTATAATATTGGTTGTCATGGTTGTCAGAGAGGGAAAAGTGCCGCAATATCAAGGCTTTCGGGATTTTTGCCCGACAACCAGACCGACAACCGGCTCGACAACCGAAGCGACAACGGACTTTTATTTTTGCTTTAACCATTCTTCCGGAAGCCCTAACTGTTCCATTTCCTCTGTCGGGATTTCCTGAAAACCATCCATGCTGTTGTCAGGCTCGTTGTCGTTCCTAATACGCTCCCAGCCTTTTTGTCGGCGGTAAGGCTCTGGAAAATACCTCGGATTGCTGAACGCCATCCAGCCTGTGACAGCGTTATTCATAATGTCGTTGATCTCTCGCAGCTCCCATTGTTTCGGTTCGTCATAATCATGCCCCAGTGCTTCCTTGTAAAGCTGTTTGGAACAGACCATGCTGCCGGAATAGCGTTCCAGATAGTCTAAAATCTGTCCTGCCTTTGTGTCCTCCGGCATAAAATCCTTTTGGTGGGCTTTCAGATAATCGTTCATAGCCGGACTGAATCTCAGACGGAAATTGCCGCTTCTGTAAATCTCCATAGCTTCTGCCCACATCTGATTGATATACTCTCTGGAAGCCTGTTCATCTGCCAAAATATGAACCTCAGCCCTTTCAGGATAGACCATAACCGGAACGAAGCGGCGGTTGCCTGTTCTGTCAAGGGGAAGAAAGTCAAGGGTATTAGAAGAACCTCCAAACACACATTGTCGTTTTCTGTCTGCCGGATGTGTTTCATAGGGTATCTTATAGGTTTCCTTTTGGCGGCTCAGAAAGGACTTGATTTCTTCAATGCTCTTAGCGTTGGCGGTTGCAATCATTTCCGACATTTCAATAATCCAATGCCCCTGCATTTTGCGGTACACATTTTCATCATCCAGCTTTTTCAAGTCATCAGAGAACCAATCATCATTGACCGCAAGCAAACGGAAGAAAGAGGACTTTCCGGCTCCCTGACCGCCCACAAGACAGAGCATAACCTCAAATTTGCACCCCGGCTTAAAGGCTCGTGAGATAGCACCCAACAGAAACAACTTCAATGCTTCATAGGTGTAATCATCTGTATCAGAACCGAGAAAGCGGTGCAGACAGAAGCGTATGCGTTCTGTTCCGTCCCATTGCAGGGCATTAAGAAAATCACAGACAGGGTGGTAACGGTTTTCGTTGGCAATAACCGCAACTGCGTCTATGATTTTCTTCTCTACGGTCAATCCATAGTTTTCTTCAAAATATAGGAGCAGATATTTCACATCCACATCCGTCAATGTCGGGCTGTCACGATACCAACCGAGGGGCTTCACAATGTCGATTCTTTCGGTCAGAAGATTTTTTCGGATAGCCCCTTTCAAAAGTGGATCATATTGCAGAACACGCTTATAATTTGCGGCAGTATTATAAACCTTACCTTTCTCGCTCTGCTCTAAGCTGTTTCGGATTTCTTCTACTGTGCATGGTTCTGTCTGCTGACAGTTCTGCAATTCGCTGTTCAAGTTTTAACACCTCCTTTCTCTGTTCTGCCACAAGTGCTTTTCGTTCCTCCAATGAACCATACAGAAGAATATCAAGCAGATATTCGATATAGTTCTTCTTATGCAGTGCTTCTGCAAACAAGGGATTCCATTCCTCATCCGGCTGTTTAGGAGCGTATTTCTTTTCCCATTCTCTAAGAAGATGAAAATAATCCGTCAGCACCTTGTAGCAATGATTTTCTCCTTTTTGATACTTCTGTTCCGGTGTCGGCTCACGAATACGAGGGCGGACACTGGGCTTTTGTCGGCTGTCATAGTTAAGACCAAAATCTTCAGCAAGTTTGACAGCAGCTTCCCTCAGCCCGATACCGAATAGCTTCGCTGTGAGATCAACAGCGTCTCCGGTTGCTCCGCAGCCAAAACAGTAATAGCGTTCATCCAGCTTCATACTGGGGGACTTATCTGAGTGAAACGGACAGCACGCCATACCTGTGCGACCCACTTTCAAGCCATAGGCTTCTGCGGCTTGTCGGGCAGTAACATTTTCTTTTACAACTTCAAATACATTCATGTGACTCCTTTCCTGAAACGAAAAAAGCACCTGTCATTTTCAAAACGAAAACAGCAAGTGCCTTAGAGTTCCATATTTAATTTTAGGTGCAAAAAAGCAGGAGACCTTTTCAGATTTCCTGCTTAGCAAAGCTGTGAAGATTTAATTGTGGTTGGGTTGCCAGTTATACAAACTGGAAATTTTCTTTTTAGAATGAATTATTTAATTTCTACAATAGCACCATATTTCGTATGCGGAAGATATTGTACCTTTAAATAAGTATTTTTATCAATATACCTTGAAAATACTGTGATTTCGATTTCATCATCTTTAACTTTATCATATAGAAAAATACTTCTTCTTTCAGAAGATATATCTGCACCACCATGAGATTGTTCAGTTACATATCCTTCTGCATAACTATACTGTTTGTTTATGATGTAAGGCATATCTAAAACAAAATCTTTCAAATATAAGATTAAAAGAATAGCTACTATAACAAGAATGGTATTAGCCAATCGAAGAAATATTATATCATTTTTTCCAGTATATTCTTTTTTTATCGCTTCTTTATCAAAAAATATCGAATAGATAAGTTTTCTTTTTTTAATTAGATAGATAATGCAAGCAATTAACGCTATAACAAATAATGAAACTCTTATAAACAATCTAAATATAGCAAAATCCATAATATCATCCCCTTAAACTTCAAGTTTGTTGCTTACATTATACTTCATCAACCTAAAGAATGGAAGATTTTTTCTTGTCTCCCAAAGCAAAAGCACCTGTCATTTTCAAAACGAAGACAGCAAGTGTCTTAGAGTTCCACATTCTATTTTGAGTGCAAAAAAGCAGGAGAACTTTTCAGATTTCCTGCTTAGTAAAGCTGTGAAGATTTAATTGTAGTCAGTTTTTCTTATACCATCCGAAATTTATACTTTAATGTTCTCTCATAACAAAAATCAATTTTGTCCTCCAACAAAAATACCGTTTGGGGGATTATCCCATATAAAATTATCCTCAGCCACTTCGCTCTCCAATGCAATTTCAATTTTATACAAACCTACTGCCTTACTATCACTATCATTTTGACTATACATATAGAAATTCATGTGATACTTTTCGCTTGATGTAGATATATTATACATTCCGTCAAGTTCAATTATTTTTTTTCCGTGATCACTGTCACTTGAAGAGGCACAATCTCCTTCAAATGTTTGTATATCTCCTTTTAAATACTGAAACAATTCATTGATTTTCACATCAATATTTTTGATATTTTTTCTACTATTTTCTGAAAATAGTTCTTTCAGTTTCTGCGTATCCTGTTTTCTACATGCTTCTATTATTTGCTCCATCATTTTATCTGCTTCCTCTTGTTCTGATGTAAACCAATCAGACATATATTTCTCTCTATTCATACATCCTCCTATACTAAAAATTATAATACAACAACTAATTATCGTTATAACCTTTTTCATAAAAATCTCTCCTCTTACCAAGTATATATTACCACTTTATTTAGTGTATCAAACTCAAACATTACAAAAAACACCAAGAAAACTAAGTGTTTAAACCATTTCATCTTATCCGCTCCTTTACTATTCCATATTTTGAATGAGGGAGATACTCAACTACTAAGTGTTCTCCTTGATGAATACCTGTACTATATACTATTACAGATTTTTCCTGTCCAGTATCATCCTTTATTGATATACTTCGCTCTTCTAGCCTTTCCTCATCACTATAATTCCAAGACTCTACTATTCCTTCTGTAACTGTATACTCTTGCTTGACTAACGTCGGAATATCTAATATAGCAGGAATAACTATGCAATAAACCATAAATATCAAACCTATCCCAGAAATAATTTTAATAATTTTATTAATATTTTTTTCGTGATTTCGTATCCAATCTCTGGTGTCACCAGGTGCCTGCTCCCATTTTATAAGTCTAACCTTCTTCCATATCCAATATAGGTATATTATTAAAAAGATAACTATAACTGTAACTTTTCCATACAAGCAAAGTAAAATTATTTCCATGAGAATTCCTCCTTCTACATTATCGGACACTCTATCATTTCATTTAATTTTTCCTCTCTTAGTAACTCCGAAAGCTTTTGTAAATATTCTGTAACATAAGAGATTTCTGTTTTTTCTAATGGTTTCTCTTTATCTTTTAGCCTTGATTTAGTAATAGGAATTAATGTATTCGTAACAAAATCCGGAAATGCAGAAATAGCTTCTAACGCAAAAAATTTCTTACTATCATTATACTTCATCAACCTAAAGAATGGAAGATATTTTCCTGCTCCCTAAAGCAAAAGCACCTGTCATTTTCAAAACGAAAATAGCAAGTGCCTTAAAGTTCCATATCCTGTTTTTTGCTTTTCGCCGGAATTGTCCGGCTGACTTCACGCTCTGCCATTTCCTTCTTCTTGCGGCTCAACTGCTCTATAATGGAACTTTTGGCTTTCTTCTTGATTTGCTCCGTTCCGGCTTTTTTGACCTCCGGTTTCATCAGCGTAGTTTGGATTTTCTGAATAGTTGATTTCATAGCATTTGTGATTCTGGCAATCACGCCATCCAATCGTTTCACTGCATACTCAACTTCTTTCTTTGAAGCCTTACGCTCAGGGGAGAGAACCCACGCCTTAGACTGCTCCACCAGCTTAATATCCTCCTTGTGCGTTTCCAGTTTTACAGTATCAGCAACGACCTCAACCGCCTTGTCATAGGCAATATCGGCAACCTCGTCCACCAAAGCTTCCACATCTTCAATCTTCATCGTGAGTTCTTCCAACTTTTGCTCCTGTGCTGCCAGTTGCTCCTTTTGCTTGAAAAGAATATAGTCCTGTTTTTCCAGATATGCACGACCACCATATTCCGGTTCTTCTTCCAGTTGTAAGCCATGCTTTTTCGCCACATCAAACAGCAGCACTCGGCAAGCTGAATCGAAAGTCATCTTGCGGTTGTTTTTTCTTCCGACTGGCTTCTCCGGTTCCGGCAGTTCAAACCCCAATGCTTCCAAAGCCTTTTCCTGTTGTGGGGCAATCTCTCCATATTGATTTTCACAGTCGAACACATGACGCTCGTGAATATGAGGGGTGCTTTCATCCAAGTGCAGCGCCCAATTCAGGATATGGACATGAGAGCCGAAACGCTCATTTACGATTTCCATAAATTCTGTGACAATCTCAATGAGCAGTTCCGGTGGAACATGATTATCAAGTGTTCCAATCTGATAGACCGTTTCCTCTGGACAGGTCTTTTTGCTTTTGAGTAAATCACCGGTTTCCTTATTCCTTTCAGGGTGTCGGTTCTTCACATTTCTTTCGTTTTGTCCGGTTACAAAATCACGATACCGCTGACGATAAAAAAGCTGTTCCACATCTTCAAAAGTGGCAGACAGCTCATTTTCCTTATCGGGATTTTTGAAATTGCGGAAGCCATTGTAACAGTCCCAATAGAGATTTTGTTTGGCTCGTTCTTCGTCAATGTGTTCGCTGTTGGCAATGTCAAAACTGCGGTCATTGTGCTTCGGATTATAAACGCCATTCTTTCCAGCTCGTCCATTGTGCCTTGTTAATTTCACATGAGTTCCTCCTTTTCTTTTTGATTTCCCCGACAGGGGAGAAGGGCAGCGAAGCTGATTCCTTGCGGCTTTCTGCGTCAAGTAATACCCAGTACTAAGTGGCGAAACGCCACTTAACTGGGCAAGGCTGCCGCCCTTGACCTGCACAGGGGTATTGCATTCCCTGTACCCATGCACAAAGGGTTGCACCCTCTGTACTCCCGCCCGAACAAACTGACTTCGCCCCGTCCCAAGCTCTGTCAGTTCCTTCGGTTTTACAAAACAGTCCACCGGACTATTTTGCAAAAAGAAAAACCGACGCATGATCGCTTTACGCTCAATACATCGGTTTCTTCATCTGACCTTAACGGTCATATTCAGTTGTGGCAGATTAGACAATTTGAAAAATTACTCTGGCATATCTACTGAATAACTTAGATTGTTTCCTCTCTTGTCGCTCTTTAAATCATCATAATACCATAGATACATCGTTCTGTCATATACATTGATTTCAATAACACCATCTGGCTTTTGACCTTCTACTTCTAATGAGTAAATTTCCTTATCATGTGCATAGCCAAAAACAAATCTGGTATCTGGATAATTTGGATTCAAGTCCTGTTGAAAATCACTTAATTTTAAAGATGAATGAATTAGTTCTGTAATATCAGATATAAGAATGCTATCCGCTTTAGTTGTAACCGGTGTAGCATTCATAAACGCATATTGTACAGTTGCTTCCTCCACCTGTTTTTTGCAGCGTGCCATCACAAAACCTTGAACGGGATCATTATCGCTTCCTGCCCGATAGAAAATCGTATCATACTGTTTGCCATTCCATATATGCAATATTTCATCAACATGATTAAGAAAATCTTCTGGAACAGAAAATTCTTCATTTTCAGTATTCAAAGGAGAATTCAAAATAGCTTCTTCGACAGAACTATAATATATGAGTTCAGAATCCTTTTTATCGTAATCGCTCAAATTGAATTCGACATATGCATTGTCTTTATTGTCATCTTCCGGAACATAAGTATAGCGACCATTTTCAATATGGTCATCATAATCAACAAACAGTCCAATACATATCAGTGCTGCAAAAATCAAAAAGACTATTCCTATAATGATTAGCAATATTTTCAAAAATTTTTTCATACAAAAGTCCACCTTCTTGCTTCATTTCAGTAAATTATATCATACCGATATGAACAATTCAATTTACACTCTATCAAGTAGTTTTTTTACTTACCTGTAACGCACATTTCTGCAAAATCCATAGTCCCCGATACTTTCCTCACAGGCGATAGGCAACGGTCAAAACATCAGGTTTGCACCTGACATTTTAACCGCATATCAGCCCTGATTATCACAGTATCCCTGCTGGCTGTTCAGCCCATGCTTTTTCGCATATTCACTGGCTTTCTGTCTGCGTTCCTCACTGTAAGGCGGCAGGAAACGGATAGACAGACGGGACTTTGCCAGCTCATAAGAAACACCGCCTTGAACATTGGATTTTTCCAGTCGGCAAAGGTCAGGGTACTTCTTAGCAAAAGCAGCCAACCTCTTTTTCAATCCGGCGTTGTGGGTGTAGATATTTGCCTTGTCCTCGCCCTCATTAAAGAGAACGATTGTTTCTTTCTCAATCTTCGTCAGTCTCGTCATAGCAGCCCTCCCTATGGTTTTTCAACACACGCAGCTTGCAGTAAAAGCAGCGATACCACCTTTCAACACCCTCAGCACTCAGCTTGACGGAAAGCATATAAAACAGCTTCTTCGCCACTGGATCGGGTGCAAGGGCAGCTACCATACGCAAACGCTCGACAGTTGCTTTCAGGTTCGGACAGCCAAAGGCATAAAGGGCTTCCATTTCATTCCGGTTCATCTTCATTGTGTTTTCCTCCTTAAAGTTTGATAAATGAAAAGCGACAGACACTTCATAAGGAAATACCTGTCGCTTCGTTTACGATACAAATTTGTTGGTTTTGGACTTGATAAAATCAGCAGTAAATCATTTCCTGTCTGATGATTTCTTCGGCTCGGTTACGGATAGAGTTCATGGACTGTACCCACAACATCTGATTGTCTGCTTTCATGGTTTCGGTCACGCCCTCGGCTTGTTTCATCTGCTCAATGATAAGGCTGCACCTTTCCGTTGCCTGTTCGTTCAGATCAGCAAGGTAAGTATGCAGTTCGCCGGATAAACAGAGGGCAGAGAACCTTGCAGGGCGGTACTGCTCCAAATATGTCCTGTGCAGTCTGCCCCACATACCGATAGGGCGGTGTTCCTCCGGTAGCTTCAAGTCCGGCACATAGTAATCACCCACAAGAACATAGTCCAGACCGTTGCTTTCGTCATGGATTCGTAGTTTCAATTCTGTCATGCTATTTTTTCTCCTTTCACTTTTTGCCGATTTGATTTGCTTGTGGCGTTCTGTTCAACACACACATTGCTATCAGAGCTTTTTTCTTCTGCTATACGCTCATGCTCCGCAAATTCTTTTGATTTCTCACGAATCTTTTTCATATACTTACGATTGGATTCTCGTTTTCTGCGAAGTCGTTCCGCCTCTTTTTCAGCAGCAATCCTTTCTTCCTCGGTTGGTTCATGCTGCTCCACAGGTACTTGAAATTGCCCGACATAGTTAAGATATATCTCCACCTCTGTGGTGCGGTCTGCACCTTTTCCTTGTGGCTCGTGAACCAGTATTTTGTCGATAAATTCATTTATCATGGCAGGAGTAAGTTCTGTAATGTTCTCATACTTTTTAACCAGCTTTAGAAAACGCTCCACATTATTTTGACCGCCTATAATCCGTTGCATATCAGCGGTGTCAGTCTCAATAATCTTGTTCAGCTCGTTCTGCTCATTTTCATAATCAGTAAGCATACTCTGAAAAAGTCTGTCCGGCAATCTTCCAATCACATTATCTTCATAGATTTTCCTGATAAGCATATCCAGTTCGTGAACTCGCTTCTGATTTCTTTCAATGCGGTTTTTTACAGTTTCAGAAACAGCAATATCTTTCATCGCCGATTCTTCTTGCAGAGAATAAACAAACTCCCGCTCATTCAAAGAAACATAATGGCAAGTCTCCTGTATGGTTTTCAGAATGATGCTTTTAAGTGCTTTTGTTGAAATATGGTGGCAAGTACAATGTCGGTCATACTTCTGATAAGCAAGATTATATGTGGAACATTCATAACAATCTGCCGGATTGGAATAACTTGTCCTTTTTTCGCCTTTGGCAGTATAGTATATTCTTTCTCGCCCTTTCCGCTGCCTGTGATTATACATCGGCGCACCACAATCAGCACAGTAAATCTTTCCGGTCAGAACATTAGGCTCGCCCATAGGATCTGCTTTTCTTACATTCTGTCTTAACTTTTGAGCAAGCAGCCATGTTTCTTCATCGACAATAGGCTCTTGTGTATCATCAAAAACCACCCAATCTTCCTTATCTGCCCTTTTCGTCTTTTTGTCCTTATAGGAATTTTTGAATGTCCTGAAATTGACAGTCTTTCCGATATACTCTGGTCGGGCAATCAGAGTAGTAACCTGATTTCCTCGCCACATATACGGATTTTCTTTGTCATAGTTGCTTGCATGATTTCCAAGTCCCTTTTTGCCAAGATAATAAGATGGTCTTTCAATTTTTTCTTCTGAAAGTTCTCTTGCTATCTGATAAGGTCCTTTTCCCTCAATAGTCATGCGATAAATTCTGCGGACTACTTCAGCAGCTTCTTCATCAATAATCCAATGGTCGGGGTTTTCGGGGTCTTTCAAATAGCCGTATGGTGGGATATTACTTGTATGAGCGTTGCCGGAAGAACCTCTGGATTTCAGTACAGCTTTAATTTTCTTACTTGTATCCCTGACAAACCACTCATTCATGATATTCAGAAAAGGGGCAAACTCACTGGTTTCTTGACGGTCACTGTCAATACCATTATTGATTGCTATAAATCGAACTTCCTTTTCTCTAAACAGAATGTCAGTGAAAAAACCTACTTGCAGATGATCTCTGCCAATTCTGGACATATCCTTGCAGATACAGGCAGTGATTTCTCCGTTTTTAACACCTTCAACAAGTCTGTTCCATGAAGGTCTGTCAAAAGTTGCTCCACTCCAACCATCATCGGTAAAATGAACAAGATTCGTAAAGCCATGTTTTATAGCATAATCTTCAAGCATTTGCTTTTGATGAACGATACTATTACTCTCGCCAGCATTATCGTCATCACGAGACAGTCTTTCATACAAAGCAGTAATGCCATTGCTTCTATCTTTTTTTCTTCTCATGCTGAACTCCTTTCTTCAATTCCTATCCACTCCTTACGCTCACAAAATATCACATCGGTATAGGGCTTCGGCGGCTGGGTGAAATGCTCGGTAACAGCAATCTTCGCACCATCAAAAATCTGCCCTTCGGTGAAGTCCGGGAGCGTGCCGCCGTCCCCATCCGCAGGCCTTTCTTTCAGGGAGGCACGGAAAATGCGGTCGATCTCCCGCCAGCCTTCGGAGAGGATGCGCTTGCCCTTTGCGGTGAAGGGCTGACCGCCGCAGTCGAAAGTTGCCGTGACCGCCTCATACACATACGGCTCCGCCGATGCACACAGCAGCTTACAGCAGACCAGAAGGAACAAATTGCGCTCGCCCAGGGGCAGAGCCTTGATATCCGCTTTTTCAATCTCCATCGTGGGGATAATGGCGTGGTGGTCGGATACATCCTTATCGGAGATCATGGTCTCCACCAGCGGGAAGAAGTCTGTGAAGCTATCAAAGGGCGGCAGCTTTGCCGCCAGGTGGATCATGCAGGAAGCCGTTTCTGCCATGTCGGAGGTCAGATACCGGCTGTCCGTGCGGGGATAGGTCAGCAGCTTCTTTTCGTAGAGGCTCTGTGCGTAATCTAAGGCCTGCTTTGCCGTGTATCCGAACAGGCGGTTTGCCTCCCTCTGCAAGGTGGTGAGATCATAGAGCTTCGGCGGCTGTTCTTTCTTCTGTTCCTTCGTGACAGAGGTACAGGTGACGGCCGCACCCTTGCACATGACCGCTGCCTGTTCCGCCTCCGTTGGATCGGTGAACTTTTCCGACACCGCCTCGGTTCCATCCAGCGTCAAGCGCAGCAGATGATACTTTTCCTTGTGAAACAGCGTGATCTTCGCGTCACGCTCCGCCAGCATTGCCAGTGTGGGTGTCTGAACACGGCCCACATTCAGGGTACGGTGATAGAGAACGGAGAAAAGTCGCGTAGCATTGATCCCCACCAGCCAGTCCGCTTTCTGGCGGCAGAGGGCAGATTGATACAGGGCTTCATAATCGGTGCCGGGGCGCAGATCAGAAAAGCCCTCCCGGATAGCGCTGTCCTCCATCGAGGAAATCCAGAGACGGAGGACCGGCTTGCGGCAGCCGGTCATTTCATACACCAGACGGAAGATCAGCTCGCCTTCACGCCCAGCGTCACAGGCATTGACGATGGTATCCACGTCGGGGCGGTCCATCAGGGCACGGAGATTTTCAAAAGCATCCTCTTTACCCGGTGCCAGCACATAGCGGAACGGCTCCGGCAGAATGGGCAGATCGTCATAGCGCCATTTCTTGAAACGCTCGTTATAGCCGCCCGCATCCATCGGGGATACCAGGTGTCCGACGCACCAGGAAACGATCAGGGCGTTCCCCTGAAAATAACCATCGGCCCCGGATTTAGCACCCAAGGCCGACGCGATAGATTTTGCTACGCTCGGTTTTTCTGCGATAATCAGTTTACTCATTCTTTTCCTCCGTTTCCTCGTCCTCGGTCAAATATTCTTCTTCATCCTCCAGGTCGAAATCATCCAGATCAGCGGGAACTTTCTTTCCCTGCTTCGGTTTCAGCACCAGGAAATAGACTGCCGCGCCGCCTCCGGCTGCAAGAATCAGCAGCACCGCCAAGATTGCCCCGGCATTGCTTTTCTTTTCGGGTTCCGGATTCTCCGGTTCGGTGGGCTCCGCAGCTTTCTGTTCCGTGCCAACACATTCACTAAGGTTCTTTACGCAGACCGGGCAAGCGGTATTGACCGCTCCGGCCTGGCACTTTTCCGTACAGGTGCAGACAATGGGCGTTTCCGCCTTTTCTCCATCCTCCGTGAGCGCCATGAGATCGGCTTCATCCACCTGGTTCAGAAAATGCACGGTTTCCTCGCCCTCGTCGTCACGGTCGATAATGAGATAGAACACATTGCCGTTCTTCGTTTCCACTGTAATAAACTGCTTGCCGCTGGTGGCAGGGCTGCCGATATCGTCAATCAGTGAAAGGTTCCCGTCCGGCGTCAGAGCGGCACCGCCATTCAAACCGCCGCCCAACATACCCAGCAGTTTTTCCAGAGTTTCCGCATCCAGAGAGAAAGGACCTTCCACGGAACCAGCCTCGCCGTCACTTACCGTCATGTAGCCGGAATAGACATAGCCGACCTTTTCCGGTAGGATGACCTTCAGCCAGTCGCCGTCCGTGCCGATCACTTTCACGGTCGTTCCGTTAGGAAGCTGGGTGAAGGCGGTGTAGTCCATTCCCGCACCCGTGCGGACATTCAGATTGCCGCCGCCCGTGGTGACGGTGCCGGTCTGCCCTGAGTCCTTTTCGCCGGAACTGAACTGGATACCATCCTCGGTGACGGATACCGTGACCTGGTTGCCGGCCAGATCGGAAAGCAGATCAGAAACATCACCGGCCGTTTCCTGTTCAGCCACGGACTCCGTGCTTTCCTCGCCGCCGCTGGCAAAGGCGGTGACAGAAAAAGCGGCAGTGCTGAGCACCACCGCCAAAAGAGCCGATACCATTTTTGTCATAAAGTTATGCTTCATCCTCGTATCCCTCCGTTTCCTCGATCTCCGCGCCGCTATCCGCCGCCATCATATCCTCCGGTAAGGTAATCAGGCCGCTGGCGTAGGCTTTCAGGAAGGCAGTCAGCTCCTTATTGTCCATGTGGACAGCCTTCACCATGCGGACGATCTCCAGATTTTCTTCCTCCGCAAGCTGGGCCTCCAGCGCACGAAGGCGTTTCTGCTGTTCCGCGATCTTCTCCTTCATTTTCGTAATGTCATTGCGGATCTTCTGTGTCGTTGCCATAGTCAAATAAACTCCTTTCCAAATCGTTCTTTCCATGAATAGTTACGTCCAAGCCCACGGACAGTTTTCAGATTGGCTTTCGCGTTGTCCTCAAGTGCCAGCGCACGCCGGAACAAATTAGGGTAATGCTCCCGCAGGTCAATGATTTCTTCTGCCCGCATACTGGGGCAGAAAAAGCAGGAGGATTTTCCCGGCTGCGGCAGGCCTGAAGCTTCGATCTGCCGGATACATTCCTCTCTGTCCCATCCCCATTCCATCAAGGGATACCATTTGCTGTATTTGGGGTCTGCTAAATCATTCAGCAATACTTTGTCGCTGCGGTAATGCTCACCTGCGTCATAGCCAATGAACTTGACTACCTTCTTCCCGCTGCGCCAAACCTCGCGGCACGGAGGATAATTGTTGCAGAACTTTTCCTGCGGGCCGATCTTGTGTTTCAAAGAGCACCGCTTAAAGCCGTAGGCAATAGAGGGCAGCGTGCCACTTTTCAAACATTCATCCTCCAAAGTCAGACGCTTGCCGTCCTTTGTGGTCTTATAGACTCGTGTGATCTCCGGCATACCATGTTCTTTCAGCCATTGATCCATGATAACCAGATAAGCGTAGGTATGCGGATGCTCGCCGCCCGTATCTGCAAACAAGATCAGATCAACGGGAATGTGGTGCTGGTGCAGTCCAACAAGAAGGGCGGTGCTGTTTGCACCGCCACCATAGGAGACAATATTGATATGCTCACCTCCAATCAGTTGTAGGGTGGTCGCCCGAAAGCGTAAAAGTGGGATTGCCAGTAGCTTGTGTTGATATCTGCATACTGGATAGGGTCGCCGCAGTGCAGCATTTTTCCACCGCCCACATAGATACCCACATGGGAAACGCCCGGCGTATCGTAAGTACCGATGAAAAAGATCAGGTCGCCGGGTCTTGCGTTGACAGAGGATACCGGGGTGGAAATATTGTAGAGCCCCTGGGCTCCCAGCCTGCCCGTATTGCAGACGCCGCTTTGCGTCAGCACCCAGGACACGAAACCGCTGCAATCAAAAGAAGTGTTCGGATTGCTGCCGCCCCAGACATAAGGATAGCCGATGTACTTCTCCGCCTCGGTAATGAGCGCTGCAAAGGTTTCATCCTCCAGTGCGGAAGGCGGAATATCATAGGTGGTGGGCGGTTTGGTGTACTTGTCTACATAGCCGGAGCCGGGGAACAAATCTTCCCGGTTTCCCAGCGTTGCCATATAGACCGCATACAAGGAAAGTGTTTCTTCGTCCATGATGTAGACCGGCACATGGGAAAGGTCGAAGTTTTCCAGCTTTACCTTGCAGATATAGTAGTTATACGGTACTTCCACGTCATAGTCATTCCCTTCGCTGTCCGTCCGGGTCACCGTCCGATAGCGCACCTCCACTTCCACGGTCTGCGTCAGGATGTACTGCTTTTCAAAGAGCATTTGCAGCTCCGCCTGAACCTCGTCGATGGTAAACACCCCTTCATGGAACGCCGTGAGAATAGAGATCAGCACATAAGGGTCATGCTCGATCTCGTCCAGATCAAAACGGTATTCGTCATATCCTGGGTGCAGAGCTTCATAGTGATCCAGCTCATATTGAAGTTCCTGTTCCAGTTCGCAGTAGGCCGCCTCTGCAGCCAGCATATCCGTGTCCTCGGAGAGATAAGAGGAAGTAAATACACCGCCCACGCCAGAGCCCGCCATCATGGAACAGGAAGATACCCCGCCAAACAGCAAGGCAACACAGGCGCCAATGCAGATTACCAACAGCACCGCCCGGCTATGGTGCTTGATGTAGAGGAATGTTTCCTTGAAGGCGTCCTTTGCTTTCTGCGCCGCACTTTTCGCCGTGACCGCTGTGTTCTTTGCGGTTTTTTCTGCCTGCCGCAACTCCTTTGCATAGTTCCGCTTGATCCGCTGTTTCTGCAGAAAGCGGGATACCGGGTTAGAAGCCGCCAATGCAGGATCATCATGCAGTGCCTTTTGGTAAAGATAGTCGGCGTTTGCCTTAAAAGAAGCCTGCTCTGCCTTCGCCGCGTCACGCCAGGGCTTTGTGCGGTGATGGTGGACGGCGGCACGGACTTCACCTTTTCCGTAGGCAAGCCCGCGTTCCGTCAGCACCTCGCCCTTATGTCCAGCCTCAACACCCACATTTTCCTGTTCCACCTCATGCACCTTCGCATGGGCGGCGTGGACGATCTCATGGACCGGTCGGGAAAGTGGATTGTGCCGCAGGCGTCCGTTGGGGCGTTTCTCCACTTCTTCAAAGTGAAGCTGTGTTTTGCCTTTTCCGGCTGTCTCGTCAAAAACACGCTCGGTACGGAGAACTTTCTTTGTGGGGATGGCGGCCTTTGCCGCGTCCAGCCTGTCCGCCGCACGGTCGGAACGATCGATATATTTTCCAAGTGTGGGATCGGCACGTTCTTCCTCGGTGAATTGCAGACGGGAGGACGGGCGCTGCCTTGCAGCAGAACCATCCTGCACTGCCTGGGTGTCAGCCTTTTCCACCTTTCGTGTGCTTTTCTTCTCATGGTGTTCCGCCACACGCAGGGCAAGGTCAGCCGCAGCGCCAGCGGATTCTTCCGAAGAAACGGACAGTTCCGTTTCCGGCTCCCGGCTGCTGATATGTTCCACCTCTCCCGTGGCAAGGTTTTCCGATACCGCACCGTCACGGGTCATTTTCTGCGTGATCTTATCGGTTGCTTTCAGTTCCCTCATAGGCAGTCACCTTCCTTTCCATAGGGGCAGAAGTCACCGCAGGTGCCATTCTCGATCATGGAGATATAGCGGAAAATGGGATAGGCCTGGGGCGGGCAGACCGCATTTCCCAATGTTTTCAGCCGCAGCGCCCGGTCATCCATGCGCTCAGTCATGCGGGGGATTCCTTCCGGTTCGGCGGCCCAGAGGATACGTCCGTCCATCCTTTCGGGAAGCCCATGAGCCATTCCACCCAATCCGGGTTCAGTGCTGCCGTTTCGGACACCGGCTGTTCCTGGGAGACGATCTGCGCCGACAGGTTCCCGTCCTTCTTCGCCGGATCGAAGGCCGACGGCTTCAAGGTCGAGCGGAAACCGTCCGAGGCTACCGGGGTCAGATAGAATACCGCCGCCGACAGGCTCAGGCTCCAGATCGCCCCGTTTCGGTTCCTCTTGCGGAATATCCCATTGTCCGACAGGAACACATCCAGGCTTGCCGCGTCCCTGGCGGTGTTGTTGTCGGAGGCAAGGGGTGTGGGAAACATCAGCCGCGACGATAAAAGTTCGTTGGCGCTCATGCCATGCGCCGACACCGCAAGCCGGAAATACGAATGGGAGAACAGCGTATCCCGCTTTTGCCAGGTCAAAGATCGTTTTGTCGAGCCCCATATTGATGAAGCCAGCAACATTTTCCCCAAGCACCCAACGGGGCCGCAGCTCGGTAATAACGCGGCACATTTCCGGCCACAGGTAGCGTTCATCCGCAAAGCCCTTCCGTTTTCCGGCGGTGGAGAAGGGCTGACAGGGAAAGCCGCCTGAGATAACGGTAACTGTTTCAAGTCCTGTTTTTTCAAAAAACGCCTCCTTCGTAAAAGTAGTAATATCCCGGAACCTGGGAACATCCGGCCATCGTGCGGAGAGGACGGAGTGCGGAAAATCCGCCCACTCACACTGGCAGACGGTTTCAAACCCGGCAGCCTCCGCCGCCAGGTCCAGACCGCCAATGCCGGAAAACAGGCTCACATGGGTCAGGTTATTCATGGAGCATCCGCTCCCGGATGGATTTCTCCATTGTATCGTAGGCCCAGGGCGTATCATCCGTGGGTAGCCCCCAGCGCCTGCAAAGGCGTTTCATCCTGCGCTCATAGCCGGACACGCTTTTCTGGATTTTCAAAAGTGCCTTTTCGTCCGCGGCCTCCGCCAGTCTGCGGGTCAAACTGAAATGATAACAATAGAGATCATACAAATCACCGATCAGAAGCCGAAAACTTCCGCTGCCGATCACATATTTTTCATCATTCATGCGCCGTGCCTCCTTTCCCGGTTTCACCAAGTTTTGTCGTCATAATGCTGTAAAGCTCATTATCCTGCGGAAAGTGATCCACAAATGGCAAGATCACATTGCCGAAGAAGATCAGCCCCTCGCCGGGGCCTGCGTTGCTGATATGTGCCGCTTGCTGGGTGGAGATATTCAGTCGTTCACAGAGGATTTTCCGATCCCCGCTGGCCTGATTGAGAAGATAGATGAAGTCGCTGTTTTCAAAAATATTCTCGATCTCCGGGGAGGCAAGAAGGTCCTTGATGTTCTGGGTGATCCCGGTGGGGATACCGCCCCATTTACGAAAGCGTTTCCAAATCTCCACACTCCAGGAACCAACCTCGCCGCGCAGCAGAAGGTGGAACTCGTCCACATAGTACCGGGTGGACTTGCCCTCGCTCCGATTCACCGTGACGCGGTTCCATACCTGATCCTGAATGACCAGCATCCCAAGATTTTTGAGCTGCTTGCCAAGTTCCTTGATATCAAAGCAGACAAGGCGGTTGTTGATATCCACATTGGTTCGGTGGTTAAAAACATTCAGGCTGCCATGCACATACAGTTCCAATGCCGCCGCAATCCGCTGCGCCTCCGGCTCCGGCTGACGCTTGATCTCGTCATAGAGGTCGCCAAGGACAGGCACGTTCTCCGGCTTCGGATCGGCAAGATAGGGGCGGTACACCACGCGCACCGCACGGTCGATGACCGTTTTCTCCACCGGCTCCAAACCGTTGCGCCCGCCAGCTGCCAGTTCGCAGAAGGATAGAATAAAGTCGCTCTTTAGGGCAAGCGGGTTATCGTCCTCGGAGTAGTTCAGGCTCATATCCATGGGGTTCACATACTGGCTGCTTGTGGGAGAAATCTTGATGACCTGCCCGCCCAGGCGGTGGACCAGCGGAAAGTATTCCGCCTCCGGGTCGCAAATGATGATATCGTCCTTTGTCACCAAAAACACATTGAGGATTTCACGCTTTGCCGAGAAGGACTTGCCGCTGCCCGGCGTACCAAGAATCAAACCGTTGGGCGTTTTGAGCTGCTTGCGGTCTGCAAGGATCATGTTGCCGGAAGTAGCGTTCAGGCCGTAATACAGCGCCTCGCCGCTCTGGAAAAGCTCCTGCGAGATAAAGGGTACAAAAATCGCTACGGCAGAAGTAGTCAGACCGCGTTCGATCCTGATTTGGTTGACGCCCAGCGGCAGCGCCGACACAAGCCCCTGCTCCTGCTGAAAGTCCAGCCGCACCAGATGACAGTTGTGCTTCTGCGCCACAGAGGAAGCCCGGAAGATATCGTTCTCCAGCTTTTGCTTTGTGTCCGCCACATTGACTACCAGGAAGGTCATCAGGAACATTCGCTCATTCCGGCTTTGCAGATCACGGAGGATGTTCTTTGCTTCACCTGCATAGGTGGCAATGTCGGTGGGGATGATGTCCATATCGAACCCTTCCCGCGCCGCCCGCTTCTGAGCGTCGATCTTCATACTGTCCAGATCGGTGATCTTGCGCTTGACAGTTTTGATGGCTTCATTCTGATCCATGCTGCGGATATGGACGCTGACAAAAATGCTGCTGTCCGTGTCAAGCAGATCGGCAAGCACCCGGTCATTGAGTTCCGGGGCTGTGATTTGCAAAAAGCTGACCGCGCCGACTTTGCTGCCCATCTGAAACCGCCGTGCTTCGCCAAACCGAAAAGAGGACGGCGCAATGAAATCCTTGACCGACAGGCCGGAGGGCGCCAGCCACTCCCACGCAAAGGAAAACGGATCTCCGTCTGGGTGAAGGATACCGTGCAGCACCGCCAGCCACTCCTTGCCATCCAGCACCTTTGCCAGTGCGCCCATGGCCTTAAAGTAATTCAGGGCATCCAGCATGATCCGGGAAAAACGGGCTTTTGCCTCCTTGCTGTTCTTTGCTTCAATGGTCAGCACCAGGAATTTTGTCTTGACCATGCCGTTGTTGCCGTGTTCCAACTGCCCGCGGAGCATATCCGTGTAGAGGGCGCGTACCGTGTCGAACTTGTCCTCCTGCGCCGCGATCTCAATTCGTTTGCGAAAATCCGCTTTGTTCACCTTGCGGCAAACAAGGGATAATTCCATGCCGATAGAAGCGTCATGGGCGTTATACATATCGCAGAGGGCTTCAAAAATCGCCGTCTGGTCATCTGGCTTTGCAAGCTGGTAATTCACGTCCTCAAATTCCAGGCAACGGCTCCATGTGGTATCATCCAACCGGCACAAGCCGTCCGGGTACATCTGACGGAAGGGAATGGTGTCCTGCGCCGAGTGAGGTTTCCCATCACCTCTGGCGGTTTCCAGGATACGGCTGATCTCACGCTTTTCTGCGGAGGTCAGCTTTACCGTGGGTTTTGCCGCCTGCCGTGCCTGCGGCTCTGGCTTTCGCTTTCTGAACAATGGCTTTCACCTCCTTTTCCGTCTGGGCCTGCCGCTCCAGGGCTGCGTAGAAATTGTTTGTCTGATAAGGCCGCTCCTTCGTCCGCAGGAACATACAGCGGATGACCTGTCCGGCTACCACTTCCAGGGGTTGGCCGTGCCGCTCATACATGGCGAGCAGAAAGAACGGGAGCATGACGATAATCATGCAGAACGCGGCGGCGCTGTTGCTGGCCGTGCGTCTGAGCAAAAAGAAAAGCGGTACTCCGATGAGTGCCGCCGCTCCGAAACATATAAGCTGCCGTTTGGTAAGCCCAAACAGCACTTTGGATTTTACTTTCGTCAAATCCTTTGGAATGGTTACATACGCCAATTTATCAAGCCTCCTTAATGCGCTCCGAACAGGCTCTTAGAGAGGCTGCCGGTCTTGAACAGGGCGAAGCACAGTAGGACCGTGTAGCCCATGCAGGCCCATATCGCGCCTGAGATATTTCCGTCCGTGGCGATACTCTGTACCAAAACAGAGTAGATTCCCACGCACACCATGATTAGAAATGCCTGGAACGCCAATGCAAACAGGGATTTCAAGTAGTTCTGTCCTGTATGGCTCCAATCCCGGTTTGTCATAGTGGCAAGCGGAATCGGTCCAACAGAAGTTGTCAAATACACCTCGATCATGCGGCCGTAGATGACAAGCATGATACAGATGGAAAGGGCGTTCATGGTAAGCCCCACGAAAAGGGACTGGAACCACAGCCCGAACAGTTCTCCCGTGCCCAGGGCTTCAAGCTGCGCCTCCATATCCGTGATGACGCTGCTGATATCAATGGAGGTATTCCCGATGATGACGCCTGCGCTGCTGTTCACAACGCTTTGCCCGACATCGAAGATACCCATGACGATATTCCATGTGTTCGTCACAATGAGAACGGCACAGAAGGTCTTGAAAATCCACTTGAAGAACATCCAGGTGTCTACATCGTGCAGATTATTTTTCTCTGTCACAAGCTGGATCAGCTCATAACACATTACGAATGTCAGGATAACCCCGGCGATTGGAACGATCACCGTTTCAGAGAGGTTTCGGATCATAGAAAAGACGCCGCTGTTCCACGCCAGCGGCGTCTGGCCCACTTCACCGGCGATCTCGCCTACTTTGGTATTGACCGTATCGAACATGCCCGACAGGTTTCCCGTGATCCCCTCGATGAGCAGCCCTCGGAGCCATTCATCGAGTTTGTCGAGTATGCCGCCCATAAGTGATCACCGCCGGACGATCAACCGAACAGGCCGGAGAGCAGAGGTACAAGGGTGATGCCGATGAGGGCGACACCGCCGCCGGCCATCAACTGTTTCATACCCTGGCTTTTGGAAGCAGGGTTGTCCTGGCCGTAACCTTCCAGAAGGTTGATAACGCCCCAGATACCAAGACCTGCGCCCAGGGCCACTACGAGAGTCTGCAAAACACCAACTGCGCTGTTGAAAAATTCCATAAAATAATCCTCCTAAAAAATGTTTTTGATTTTGGGTTAAGTTGTTGCGTCAATCTCGTACACATCGAAGGTGTCCGTGGGTTTTACCACGGCACGCTGCTTCTTCATGTACCGTTCCATGTCAAAGACATTTTTAGGGTCGGCGTCGGCCGTGTATCTGTAATTCGGGTGTCGGGTGAGGTCGTACTTGTCCGAAAGGAACGGGCGAACGCCCCGCAGCATGAAGATACACTTGCCGCCGTCCATCACTGCCAATTCGTCCTGGGTCATCAACTCCTTTCCTAATTTCTGATAACTGAGGCCGTGAGAAACCTGGCTGCCCCGGTTTTCGGACTGGTTATAGAGATCAATGGTCTCTTTCCCCAGCAGTTCCGAAATTTCCTTGAGAGTGGATTTCTCCTTGCCTCCCAAAAACAAAGTGCTGTCACAGTTACCGACGATGGTATCTGCCGCGTCCTTGTAGATGGTCTTTAACTGGCTCTGCGACTGCAAAATAATAGAAGCCGATATCTCACGGCTTCGGATGGTGGCGATCAGCTTATCGAAGTTCGGTATCTGGCCGATGTTGGCAAACTCGTCCAGGATCAGACGGACATGGACGGGTAGCCGCCCGCCGTAGAAGTCATCCGCCTTGTCGCAGAGCAGATTGAAAAGCTGACTATACATGAGGGCGGCCACGAAATTGAAAGTGCTGTCCGTATCTGACAGGATCACAAACAGCGCCGTCTTTTGGTCGCCCAGGGTATCCAGTTCCAGTTCGTCATATTCCATCAGGTCCCGGAGCTCTTTGATATCGAAAGGGGCGAGACGGGCGCCGCAGCTAATTAAAATGCTTTTGAGTGTCTTGCCCGCCGCCATCTTGAATTTGCGGTACTGTTTGACTGCGAAGTGGTCCGGCTCCCGTTCCTCCAACTGAGAAAAAAGCAGGTCCACAGGGCTTTGATAAGTCTCGTCGTCCTCTCTGGCCTCACTGGCATTGATAAGGTCCAGAAGTGTGATGAAGTTCTTTTCTTCCTCCGTGGCCTCGTACCAGATGTAGCCGATCAGTGCGGAATAATAGAGGCGTTCCGCTTTGACCCAAAAATCTTCCGAAGATTTTTCGCCTTCGCCCTTCGTGTTCATAATTAGGGCATTCACCAGCTTTAAGATATCTTTCTCTGACCGAATGTAAGCCAGTGGATTGTATTTCATGGATTTTCGGAAGTTTATCAGGTTGAGGCACTTGATACGGTATTTCTTCCGTTCCAGGAAAGTGCCGATCTCCGGCAGCAAGGTTCCTTTCGGATCGGTACAGACATAGGACGAATGGGCTTGCAGCAGCGACGGCTTACAGAAGAACCGCGTCTTGCCGCTGCCGGAACCGCCGATCACCAGAATGTTTTTATTTCTGGCATACTTCGGCTGCTTTGGGCGGCTCGCCATCGTGATCCGCTCCGTCTGCGTCATAGGGATGTTCTGGAAAAAGTCCTTGTCCATGTAGGGAGCGATATCCGCCGCAGTCCCCCAGCGGGCAGAACCATACTCGATCCCGTGGCGATACTTCTTAGCGTTCTTGCCTTTCAGGTAGACCGCCATGCGAAGGATCACCGCACCCGCTATGCCGATCAGCAGGTCCGTGGGATGGAAACTGAGCCACGGGGAGGAAAGGGCTGCCGTGAAGCCGTCCCCAATGGAGAGCAGCTTGCCGGAAAGGTCAGCACCGGGCGCAAGCCGGAAAGCCTGTGCCAGCTTATCGAAGGGATACACGAACAGAAGATACGGGAGATTCAGCAAAAACAGTTTTTTCATGTTCATCTCTGCACGCTCCGATCTTTGACCTTTACTTTCTCCCGGTCAATGGTGCGGTGTTTCACTTTCTCCGCCGCCTGTTCCTTCGCCTGGGTCAGCCGTTCCCGGATGGAGGGCTTTTCCTCACGGCTCATTTTCCGGCTGGCAAACTCCTGAAATGCCGCTGTGATGGCATCCGCGTCCCGGCTTTTGAAAAAGACCAGGTAACGAGGCTGCTCTGCAGTGGTGTCCTTCTTCAAGGCAAAATCCACATGGTATTTCTTCGCCACACGGGAGAAAGCCTTGATATTCTTGTCACTGATCTCGATATTGGCAAGACCGGCGTTCTGGCTGGCAAGCTGTTTAAGGCTCTGCCTGCCGCGGTAGATTTTGGGCTTCTGGCTTTTCTGGATTTCCTCCAGGAACTTTTTGATGGCTTTTTCAAAGACTTGCTCGCTTAGCTTGGCTCCGTCAACAATGAGCGTTACGGCGCCCCGCGTTACTTCCTCTTGCATTTAGCCTCGCCCCCTTTGCCCGTCCCCGTACATATCGTGCTGCACCAGGGAAGAATAGTAGCTGTTGATGGTGGTCGGGGCGTTATACAGCGCCGCCAGAAGGTATTTCTTGATATTGCGGACATAGGTGGTGTTGTCCTTCATACAGTCCATGACATACTGAACATGAGAACTGTCCAGCTTCAGGAACCGGGATTTGACCACTTCTGCCGGATAATCGTCTCCGGCAATACGGATCGTCTTGCGGGCAGAACATACGGTATCCACGATCAGCTCCGTGATCTCGTCCAGCATCTCATGGTCAACACGGTCACTGTTTTTCCAGAAGTCATATTCGATATTCTCTAAAATCAGTTCTCGATAGCTTTCTCTTGCTCCCATCCCATCCGTTCCCATCCTCGCCCCTGCGGGGGTAGGGGGATTTGATTGGATAGGATTTGATACTTCCGTACTTGATAAATCAGTTCTTGATGGATCGTTACTTGATTTATCTTTATTTAATTGGGCGGGTTCTTCCTGAACAGGCGTGACCAATGTTGGGTTTGCCTGTACGGGATTTTCCCGTATAGGTTTTTCCTGTGCAGGCGTTGGCTCTTTAGGTTGCTCCAAAATGGTGTACTCAATCGAGCCGAGCTGACCGTTTGCGCCTCTGACGCGCTCACGGATCAGATAGCCGTGTTCCTCCAGCTCCCGGATGCCGCCACTGATACTGTCGATACCGTCCTTGCAGATACGGGAAAGCCCCTTCATGGTGTAGTCCCAGTTCTCCGGCAGGGACAACATGAGGGAAAGAAGCCCCTTTGCTTTCAGCGACAGGGACATATCCCGCAGATGATGGTTTGACATGACCGTGTAATCACGGGTCTTTTCAATACGGAAAACTGCCATCTTCGATACCTCCTTCCTGTGAAGATAAAAGTGTTGATTTCGATGAAAAAAGCCTCCGTTTTGCCTCTCGGATGTGTTCCATAGGAAAACATCCACGCCCGCCTGCTTGCAGCAGTCTGAGAGGGAAAAACAGAGGCTTTCGCACCCTAAGTGATACAGTTTTGAGACAGGGACAGGTGCGGGTATGAAAAAACGCCATGGGACGGTTGCCTATGGCGTGAAAACAGGAAAAGGGCGCTGATATTTGCATATCAACGCCCTTTGAGCCTGTCAGTATTTGATTGTTTCGACTTCGCACCGTGTTTGCACCATGAAAAACATTGATTTTACTGACTTCTTCAATGTTTTCTTATCTGGTGCTACCATTAAGGATACGCTTTATGTTCTGACTAATTGAATCTACGAGAAATCAGCATAATCATGAATAGAGCCATAATACTGATTCCGGTAAATGTTACCCATAACATTGTATGGTTTGAATCACCGATACCAGTTTCTGGCTTTTCTTCGATGATGACAGTCTGGTCTTTATCGTTGATATCTTTGTGATCTGTCACCTTAGTTTCAGTATCTAAGTTTACCAAATCTTCAAATACAACAAGCTCAGCATTCTTGACATCTTTTGCATCAAACTCGAAGTTAACATCAACTTTTCCTTCGGATTTTTCTGGAGTGAATTTAGTCTTAGAAACAAGTTCTTTTCCATTGACAGTAAAGGCTTTACCAGTCTTTTTGTTCATCAATGTTCCAGTCAGTTCATAAGATGTTCCAGGTTTTAATCCTTTATAAGAAACAGTATCTTTCAACTTGATTGTTCCTTCAGAATAAGTTTTCTTTTTGTTGTTTACTGTTGCTAGTGTGTGAATTTCAACGATTGTTACCGTTTGACCTTCATCTTCGATGTCGGCATGAGTAGCGACTTCAATCTTTTCTCTTTCAAGAGATTCAAATGCAACTACATCTTCTCCACCGTACAATACAGAACCATCAAATGCAAACCAGACATCAACATATCCATCTGCTTTTTCAGGTGTAAATGTAACGCTTGATTTCACTTCTTCCTCTTTGTCTTTTAATACATACGTAATCTTAGTACCTGACTCATCATCGGCTTTATCTTTGCCATCTGCGTCGTTCTTACTATCTTCTGTAGTATTATCTTTGTTATCGGATTCAGTTGTGTTATCTTTTGTTTCTGTATCGTTCTTAGTTGATTCATCGGTTGTACTATCTGTTGTTTCGTCTTTATCTTTATCTTCGCCTTTTACAGTTTCGACTTCAGCCATACGAGCAACAATAGGTTTTCCTGTTTTCTTATCAACTAATGTACCGTTGATTGTGTATTCTTTACCAGGTTTCAATCCTTCATATTGCACACGGTCTTTGATAGTAACAATGTTCTTTGTCACACCTTGTTCGTGAGTTTTATTTCCAGATGTAGCTGTTGTGTGAATATCAATCAATGTGATACTTTGACCTTCGTCATCAATATCTTTATGGTTGGCTACTTCGATTTCAAGTCCACGTTCTTTTACAGTTAATGTTTCGAATACAACAAGAGTTTGATTTGCTTTGAAATCATCCTTTTCAAATTCGAATGGAACATCGATTGTACCATCAGATGTTTCCGGAGTGAATTCTACAGTTCTTTCAATATCTTTTTTATCAATATCTGTAAGAGCTGTACTTGTCTCTTTATCCATCAATACACCTGTTAATTTATATGTTTGACCTGGAACCAAGCCTTCATATTTAACAGTATCAACTAATGAATATTTGTTGTCTTTCTTAACCTGCTGTTCATGAGTTCCGTTTTCAGATTTTGCAGTTGTGTGAATCTTAGAATCTAAGATTTTAACTGTTTGTCCTTCATCGTTTAAATCTTTGTGAGTCGCAATTTCACAGTTTTCATGTCCAGCTAACCCAGTGTTTAATAAAGACTCGAATACAACGACATCATGTCCGCCTAAATCAGACGCTCTGAATAATAACTTAACATCAACAGTTCCATCACGACTTGTTGGTGTAAATACGGTTTTACCTGTGACAGTCTTTCCAGAAGCATCCTTTACAGGCTGACCTGTTGTTTTATCCATTAATGTAGCAACCATTGTAAGCTCACGTCCTACAACAACACCAGAGTATTTAACAGTATCTTTTAATTCTACTTCAACAGCAGAGTTAGCTTGTTTCCCATCTTTTACAGCGGCGTTTGTTGCGGTTGTGTGAATTTCAATTGGAACGTTTTCGACTTCTACGGTATTTGAGTATGAAGGAGTTTTATTGTCTTTTTGTACAAATCGAACAGGATATTCTTTTTGGTCTAAAACGTAGTTTTCATAAGTAGAAACTTCTACAAATTTATAACTAGACTCTCCTTCTCCCATAGGTAGATTTTTTACACTAATATCTGTTGCTTTATCGATTTTATTCGTTGCAACTAATCTAGTTCCTTTGTAAACATATTCGTAACCTAAATCATATGTTCCAACTTTATCGCCAGCACGATAGAAATATTCACCTGTAGATGCATCACGGATATCCATTGTTGCAATTAAATCAAATTTAACACTTTCATGAGGACCCTTGTTTGTTCCTTTAAAGGTTTTATGAAGTTTTACATCACCTGTTGGTGCAGAGTCAAGTGCAACAGAAGAAATATATAATTCTCCGTCTTCGTCTTTACCAGTAATGGTAGATTTGGAAACTTTAAATTTTTTAGGCGTAGTATCTAACAAATATCCTTTTGGAGGATTGAATTCACATAACTCGTAGTTTCCAACTGGAAGCTGTACAGGAAGTGTTACAGAGCCTCTTTCTTCGTTAGAGCTTGCTTCGTAAATGTTTTTGCCTGCTAATTGAACTTTGTCGAAAATGCTTAAACGGTTTTGAGCATTCGTATAGAATGTGTCGTACCATTTACCTGCAGATTTCATAGAAATAAGTCCTGTTTCATCTGTCTTAATAGTTTTCTTAGAATAGTTCTTTACAGGATTTCCATTAGCATCAAGCATCTTGATTTGGAAAGCAGTGTTATTTAAAGCAACAACTTTGTCAGTACCTGCTTCTTTTTTCATGATTTTAATACTTGCCTTTACAGGAATATTGTTGATGTAGTAGTGAACCAATCCATCTGATGAAGGAGTGATTTCACGTCCATCTTTCAATTTACCGTATGTGTAAACATTTTCTCCATTGTTTGTGACTACAAAGAAGAATACATCGTCAAATTCTTTAACTTCAGTTTCTCCGAGTTTAGTTTGTTTTAAAACATATTCACCAAATACAAGATCTGTAGATTTACAGTCTCCGTGGTCGTCTGTTTTAACAACGGCCCATTCGTATTTTGTTCCGTTTTCTTTTGCAAGTTTAACTGCTTTGTCAAAATCATTTCCAGCTTGTGTATAGTATTTTTTCAATACAGCTGTAAATTCAGCTCCTGCTTCATCTCTTGTGTCTGCACTGTCTTCTCCGTCAGTAATACTCTTGTGAAGAGCAAATTTACCTAAGTATGGAGTTTCTTTGCTGACTTGAGTTGGAACGTTTCCATAGTTTTGAACAGTGATTTGTACAACTTTAACTTCTTTGTTGACCTTATAGCCAGAAGGAGCCTTGATTTCCTGAATAGTATAAGTTCCTAAAGGCATGGCAATCTTTCCTTCGTTCATGTAGAAGTCGTCACCTGATACTTTATAATCTTCCTGCATTAGAATCTTACCGTTTGTATCAGCCTTCATGAACCATACACGTTTTGCTACCTTATTAGCTGCTCCAGGATCTGTATCAGAATATGTATCATAGTAGCTGACTTTATATCTTGCATCAGTAAATGCCGCATCCCCTTGAGGTTTGTTTTGCCCTGTTAATGCGTCCTGCTTTTGGATTTGGATATCAGGTGCAACGATAGGAGCATCTGTGAACGTTTTTGTAACAGTTTTTCCTGATAAAACTTCCGCAGGATAAACTGTTGTATCTAGTGTATATCCATCTGGCGGAGTCAATTCACGGATGTAATAATTACCTTTTTTAAGTCCTTCGATTGTATTTGATGTACCATCTGCTTTTAAAGTAAATGTTCCAACCTGATTATCTTTTGCGGTTGCATCTTTGAATAATCCATAAGTAGCTCCTGCCATAGAACCATAAGCTCCGTTTCCATCTGTGATGGATGCATTTGCAGATGATTTCTGGATTTTAAGATTACCTGTTGGATTGTAATAACCAGCTACAGCAGGCTGACGAGTGTGATCACCATAATAGTGTCCTTCGTTAGCAGGTGCTGTTAGAGTATTTGGGAATACATAGCATTCAAAATCATCTGGAGGTGCTGGAAGTTCGTTCATCATGATTCTCCATGGTGTTGTCCTATTTCCGTTATAGTAGTCTTCAAAATCACCAGAACGCCATAATAATTCAGGGTTGCTTGTATAGTTGCCTAAAGCATCTGAAGTAATAGCACTACTGATAATTCCCATATACTGATCATTACTGTATAACGCTGTATTGCCTGCGTGTCCTTGAGAAGCCCAGTAGTTTACTATTGCACTTTTCCATGTTTGGTATCCTGGCCCGCCGTATCCATAATATGCTGCACGAACCAACCAACCTGTATTACCAGGAGCCCAGATTTCGTTTGGATATTTTTGCTTAGCAGCAGTATGCTCAGCTACAGCAGCAGCTGCTGTCATTGGAGCACCCATAGATTGACCAACTTGAGGTGCAGCAGCCCATCCATCTCCGCAAAGAGCTGTTAAGGCTTGCCCGGTTTGTCTATTTTTAACGATAAATTCACCATTGTTAATATTTCCCTGTGCTGTTGCATATGAGAAAAGGACAACTTTATCAATGTACCATTGAGAAGCATCTCCGTCTAAAGAAGTAGCCATAATACGAGAACGGGCTTTTTTGATTGTACTTTTTTTAGCTTTGATTTCGTATGTACCGTTAGAATCCCATTTAATAAGAATATCCATATTTTTGCGACGTGTTCCAAAATCATTGCTTGCGAAGAAATCGTAAGTTAAAAAACCGTCTTCATCTAAATACTTTTCAAGTCCAAGTTTCTTACCTCGAGCTAAACGTGTTTTAACATAACCTTCCTTGTTGTAATTACCTTTGTGATATTCTTCAAGCATAGCTTTATCATCATCAGAAAGAGTATTGTTTTCTCCATCAGTTAATGCGTCTTTTGCTTTTTGAATTTCGTTTTCGGTCATACCAGATGGTGTCGTTAAAGTTTGAGAATTGTCTTCTTTAGAAGCCACCCCTTCATTTTTATCGCTCAATTGAATATCCAATGTAGCATCTTTTGATTTTGTAACATATGAGAATGATTTGTTATCTACAACATCATAAGCAGATGTTACAGATCCATCTTCAGAAATAGATGTGATTTCTTTTCCATCTGATGCTTTGAAAGTTAGATTTGTTCCTTCAGTAAATTCTGCATGCATTGGTGAAGCCTGTGTTACAGTATATGTGTCTGTGTTTGATGCGATTGAAATCTCGCCGTCACCTTTTACATTGACAGAAAGAACTGGTTTATTTTCTTCGGCATAAACAACTGGTGTTGCTGTTGGCAGAATCTGAGAAAGTGCCATCAAGCATCCAGCAAAAATACTAAAGAATTTTAAAGATTTCTTTTTTGCCATTATTCTTAAAACCTCCTTAAATTTCTATGACAATTACAATAAGCCATGCAAAAGCAAAAAAAAGCCCTGTATCGTGAAAAATACAAGGTTATTTTGAACTGTTTATGCGTTTGGAAAGCGTTGAAACATTAAACGTAGAAGGATACACCTGACCATTCGATAAAATGATAAGACTTTTGATTTTATCTTTGTCTTTGATTAAAGGATGATATACTCCGCTCTCGATACTGGACAAAAGAATCTTATCTGCCTCATCACTTTCCGAATCATCAAGCTGTAAAATTGACTCAATAGTATCCACGGGAATGATACATTTATCACATCCTGTGACTGTGATATTATCTCGTCCAAGTTCTTCTAAGCGTTTACTTAATGTAGGAACTCGAAAAATACTCGGATAAACCTGCCCATTAGAAAGAATCAGCAAGCTTTTGATTTTATCTGTATCGGAGATAACAGGACAGAAAAAATTATTATCCATTGCTTCTGTATAGACTTGAAAAGCCTCTGGATTTTTCTGTTCATTGAATAAAAGAATTGCTTCAATCATATCTGTTGCAACAGCACATCTGTCCTGTCCTACAATACTGATTACACTGTTTGTCTGCATTTTAAGCACCTCCATTGATTGGCGTTAACGGCAGACGACTTGGAGAAAGGTAATAAAACATAAGAATAAGCAGAATCGCAATAGCTAGAATCTGCACAAACAGTTTTAGGTAGAAATGCTGAAACCCTAAGTACTTTCGATTGTACCCAATAGCCCTGTCATATATATAACCGTCATCTGTTTTTTCTTCCGCAAAATATTCGGATGAATCTGTTTTTAAAGCACTTTCCAAATCCTCGTCAGTAACTTTGTTTGATTCGTTTTTGGAAGGTTTTACATGACTGTAACGCCATGTATTGAATCTATCTTTTAATGCTACGAGTTTTTCTCGAATCGTTGGTTTTTCTTCACTCATAAAATTCCCTTCCTTTCTTTAGCAGTGAGCTATTCCCTCTTTATCAATTGTACATGTACATCCGTTTTCGGCATATGGAGTCCATGTTGTAGCGATATCTAATAATGTTCTATCATTAGCCGCTGCACCGCATTGATCAACCACAATTGCTGTTCCAAGACTTGTTTCTACAATACTGCCTTTCGGGTGAGTTTGAAGATTGGCAGCCACCATAATATACGGGCCTATCATTTTCACGCCGTCATCTCGTACACTGTATTTCATATCTCTCATTTCTTCGCAGTGCTCAAAGCCGTTTTCTCCATGTTGAATCCAGTATAAAATTTGCCCCATATTTTGATTGTAATAGGTTTCTTTACCAGATGGCCCTTGGAACACGCCACCTTCCTGTGTTAAATGGTTTCCTGAATCATCTGGCAAGCTGGCAGTACATTTTGAAATCGACACAACATGTACACGGTATTTACGTCCTAAAAGAGTGGCTGTTGGTTTATAAGAGAATGTTATATCAATCTTTGCTTTTCCTGAAGCCCATTCGTCAGTATCTCTTGTATTGAACCCTTCAATTGAATTATCCAATACTTTTTTCCATATTGCATCTACTGCGGACTGAGGCAATGTTCTTTCAGCAAGATTACTTCTAAGAAGTTTTCTAGCTACATGATATCCTGAGTTTTCTTCATCGGTTTCATCATAAGGAATCGTACAGATGATATTTGAACCAGACTTAACACCATCTCCTGTCATCGCTGCACCTCGTGTTGAAAGGTCTAAGATAGACTGAGTTTCTGAAACTACGTATTTGACTTCCATGATGTTCTCAAAAAACACCATAACTGTCATTATTACAGGAAACATAATAATAAGAAGAACAGATACAGATGCTTTTTCGCCTTTTACAAATGATTTCAACGGTTTGACACGGGGTTTCCTTTTTACTTTTTTACGTGAAACCATTGAGTTCTTTCTGCACCGCATTATTCACACTCCTCAGACGATTCAACTCTTGCTGTGATGATATATGTGTGTGTATGATAAATCGTTCCACCGTTTGAAACGATACGCTTAAAGCTTTCATAAGACGGAAAAACACTCGACTTATGAGCTCGGACACCTAAAGTAAGATATCCGCCGTCACACCATCCTGTATCCACAAGGAATAAAAAATTCTTCGTTTTATCGTTTTCAAATGTTTCTTTATCGTCTGTTTTATTGATGCTGTCACCCCATGCTTTACAATCTCTGTTACTTCTTGAAGTGCACCATGCAAGTTTTGAAGATTTCATTTGCTGGGTCAACTTTTCCTCAGCAGCTTTAATGCCTTCTTCTTTTGTTTTTTCTACAACGGCGGCTCGAATTGCCTCGTTTCCAGCGGCAGCAATACTGGTTCTTCCGTCGTATGAAAGAAACTGATCAACAATAAAGCCAACCATAATCAAAAGAATTGGGAATAAAACCGCCATTTCAACGGCTTCGCTTGCTTTTTCGTTTTTGATAAATGTGTGTATTGATTTTCTTAAAATCTTAATAAAAGAACTCATAACCTGAACACCACCTTTAGCACCATTGTCGTCATAAAAGCCCCGACAAGAATCAAAGTAAACGGAATTGATTCTTCTTTGTCTATGTTCTTAAAATCTGTTTCAAAATAGATTTTGTAAAGCATCATCTTCAGTTGAAGAAAACCTTTTTTATAGTCCTGAATTACATTTCTTTTGTAGAAAACACCTACAATCACACCCCACACAAGCAGTGAAATCATCAGTGTTACTGTACTTTGAACATCTGTAATATCTATAAAAAGAAACAGGCTTGACAAGCACCATAAATCGCCATTGGCAATCAAATGTTTGTCTGAAGCCCATATTCCAAATACTGTAAAAATAATAAAGGAAAGCAGAGCAACAAGAAGAAACTGATTCAGATACGCATAGATAATGCCGAGAATCACTGTGCTGAAAAACACAACTCTTGGATATCTGCGTTCTAGAATATCCGCCTGTACCCCATAAGCCATACAGCCAAATGCAATACATAAAATAATATTTGAAATTGTCACCCTGCTTACCTCCTAAAAAATACTATTCCACACACCAAGGACTGTCATTGCTGTCACAACTGCTTTTTTCCGTTTGGTTTTTAATCTGATGATAGATATACCAGACAACAGCTCCACCAATAACAATCCATCCTGTAATAAAGATGATTTGCTCAACAGAACCGCTTACAGCGGAATCGTCTGACAAATACTGAATGATTTTGTTCTTCACAAAACTCACCTCCGATTAGTCGCCACCACCGGCTCCGCTACCGCCACCGAAAATATTTGAGTTATCGAATTCTTTTCCATCGCCAGGATCACCTTGATTCAACAAATCTGTACTATGTTTAGCCTGCTTTGAAACAAGGTGCAAAACATAGTAAGCGACACCTCCAGCAATAACGATTACAGCTACAACACCGATGATTGTTTCAACAGACATTGAAATAGCTGAATCATCCGATAAATAATTACAAACTTTCTGTTTTAAATCTTTCATTATATTTTCCTCCATTTTTTTCTATCAAAAATACGGGGATTATACCGTACTTCTGTACTAACAATTAGCCAAAAATTACAGACTTGACGACAATAACATTGGGGCCAGAAAAATAACAATCATTGGCAGCAGAACAAAAGCAGATGTAAATACTGTTGCCGATGTAGAAGCTTTTTCATTTTTTTCGTGGATACGGTTCTTTTCGCTTTCCATCATAGAAGCGGAATTACTCTCAAGAATAGCTCCCATACTTGTTCCGTTACGGACTCCATTGATAATCATATTTGTAAACTGATCACAATCCTTTGTGTGAACTCGTTTTGCCAGCTCAAGATAAGGAAAGGATGGGTCAGAGGTTGATGTCTTTGTCTGCGTTCTCAATAATTCAAATTCTTCTTTTGACGGACATTCAACCATAGCATCAATAACAAGGTCCATTGCTTTTGGCAATGAAGCACCAGCGTTAATAGCCATCAAAAGACTGTTTTCAAACTGAGGAAGACGAGCATCAAAATCAGCTTCCTTTTCTTTTAGCTTTCCGTTGATTTGACTGTCTGGCATCATCACAGCATATACAGTAAACAACAATCCTAAAATAGGAATAAAAAATAGCTTTGTAACGATGTATGCGATGATAGAAGAACCTCCTGCGATTGCAATCAGCTGAATCTGAGAGTTTAGAATTCCTTCAGGTGTATATTCTTCTGGAACGCCTAGAGGATATAAACGAGAAGTTCTGTCTCGAATGCTTTCCTCTCTTTTCTGATACCAGTCACTGTTCAGCAGTTTTTCACGAAGATTGACTGAAAAATAAGCAGAAGACTTTTCTTCGTTGTGCTCTTCTTTCCATGCCAGAACTTCTAGAAATTTCATACGCACCCAGATACAAACACAGAATACAAGCAAGCAAATAATACCAATATGAAGCCATGTGGTCTGGTCAAACATTTCTAATCACCTCCTCGTGCAAGCGTACTTGAACGTTTCAATCCGACAACCAGAACTGTAATAGCGACAATACCAATCAGCTGTCCGATTATTGTTGAATAAAAATCTCCAAAAAAAGACGGATTAAATACAGCCATAAAAAGAACCATTGCAAGTGGAATTCCAACGATGATTTTCTGGGAATTTTTTTGAGAACTTGCAAAAACATTCTGTTCATTTTGAATTTCAATACGCTGTTTTGAATAACGGTCATTGATAGCCATGATACGAATCAGGTTTCCACTTGTTTTTTCGTAGGTTCTCAATGTTTGTGAATATTTCTGTATATCTTCGATTTTTAATCGGTTATACATACTCATAAAGGCGGTTGAACGTTTTGTTCCTGTAAAAACATCCTTTAAAACAGTTTCTAATTCTCTTTTCAACACAGGTGAAATATTCCCTTTACAAGCTTCTTTTAAAGATTCATCTATTGATTTACCTGCCGAAAGAAATGAAGACACTTCTCTCATTTTTTCAAGATATTCGATATTGAGTTCAAACCGCTTCTTATATAGCCATCCATCCACATATTGAAATACAAGGTAAGCAGCAAGACATGCTAGATATAGCATCAGCAACGGACCTGCTTTGAATAAGATGATTGATGTAAAAGCAGCTACAATAGCCATACCAATAGCAAAAGCTAAAACCTCATCCATCGTATATGGGAATTCATAGATTTCCATTTCCTGCTTTTTCTCATCAAGCTTGCCGGAAACCATAAGTTTCTTCCCCTCAACTTTTATTGTGCTTTGTTCTCGCACGGAAACAGTTGAGTTTTGGATAATTGAATTGATATCGTTCTCATCCTCTTTCTGACGAATGAAAAGCCAGAAGGCAATCAAAGTACAGATAATCAGAGGAATCAGTGATAAAAAGAGTTTTAATGTATCTGACATAATCGGTTATACCTCCATAAGCTTTCTTCTTTTAAAGAAATCATCAGGATATCCATTTCCTTTTGCTCGTAAAGCATCGTTGCAGTAAGGCACATATCCTGTCGTTTCGAAATACCCATGAACTTTCCCGTTTTTATCAACGCCTGTTTCAACAAAACGGAAAACATCCTGTAAATAAAGGCGTCCTAAATCTGTTGTACTGGAAACAGGAATTCCTTTGGCTTTTAGTTTTTCCTGTCCGGTTATTCCGACACCAACAACTTCTGTAATGTTTACGACTCTACGACTTCCATCTGTCAAACGAGAAGTCTGAATAATCAAAGAAAGTGCTGAATTCAGCATCTCGTGAATCGTTCTTTCATCCAGAGAACTTGTTGCAGGATTAGAACGAATCATAGTTACACAACGCTGAATCATGTCTTCCGGCTTGTTGGCGTGGACAGTTGACATAGAGCCTTCATGCCCTGTGTTCATGGCATTCAGCATTTCTACGATTTCTCCGCCACGGCACTCACCAACAATGATTCTATCTGGACGTTTACGAAGAGCTGCGATCATCAATTGTTGAATTGTAAATCCTCCGTTACCGTCCTGATTTGGTTCGACAGTTTGATACCCTTCTACATTGGGCTGCTGTAGTTTTAACTCAGGCGTGTCCTCAAGCGTCAGAATTCTCTCGTCATCAGGGATGGCGAAAGAAACAGAATTCAACAACGTTGTTTTACCAGAACCAGTACCTCCAGAAACCATGACAGACTGCTTTGAACGCACACAGCGTTTAATGAAATCTGCCATTTCAGGTGTTTCTGAGTTATATTTTTTTACATAGTATTCCAAAGGATATACCTTGTCGGAAAACTTACGGATAGTAATACTGATTTCATCATCAAGCCGTACAGGAGCAATCGAAGCAGACAAACGAGAACCATCAGGCATTTGAGCATCTACATTTGGATTCAATGTGTCAAGACGTTTTCCCAATGGCTCAACGATACGTTTTGCAATACCTTTAGCATTTTCCACACTTGGGAATCTATAATCCTGTCTCCAGATTACTTTTCCGTTCTTTTCAGTGAATATCTTATCGTGAGCGACAACCATGATTTCTGTCGTTTCAGGGTCATCTAATAAATCCTCTAAAATACCGAATCCAACGATATCCGCAATAAGAATTTTTACATATCCATTTTTCAATTCAGGAACAGGCATGAGTTCATGCTCATTCAAAATTTCGATAATATCGTTATAAGATTCTGAAAAAATTGTATCTCTGTCGACAGTTGTCAAATTGTTTTGAAAACGAGCACTCAATACTTCACGAACATTTCTTGTTATGTCGTAATGATTGCATAAAAAATCAACAGGAGATTCAGTTAAAAGCTTTTTTTGCTTTGACCCTTGCTGACCGTGGAACATGGTTGAAACAGATTCTGTATCCACATTAACAACAGTTGTTTTTAAACCTAGAGTTGGTGCTCCGTTTTGCTGAGCCGATTTGAATCTTTCATAATCTGACATAGGTTCTTCAGGCTCTTTATTGTATGTCGGAGTAGGTCTTTGCGTCTGGTAATTCGTGTTTCGAGCATGTGTGTTAAACTGAGGCATAACTAGTATTCCCCTTTACGTTTTGCATACGCATCATCTTCGATTTCTTCAATAATAGGTTCCAAAGCTTTGGCAAACTTAGAACGGGGGTTATATACGCTGAAAGGTCTTCCTTTGGCATGGCTTTTCTGAATACCCACCTCATAAGGTAAATTTCCACAAAGTGTAATATGGAGTGCTTTTGAGAATAATTTAGGGTTTTTCTCAAAGAAATTTCCGTTTGGAGAATTCACAATAAGCCTAAAATCATTGCTATCCATATCCAGCTGTTCCAGATTGCTTGTTAATTTAGCGACTACAGCTGCAGAAGCTACAGAGTGACTGGTTACAAGATATATTTTATCAGCTTCCTTATACCCTTCCACAGTGATGTAAGCAAGGTTATCAGCTGTATCAATCACGATATAGTCGAAGATTTCTTTTAACATATCAATGATTTTTGTAATGTAGTTTTGCTGGATATATTCTACGTCAAATGGAAGAGAGATGGCGGGAAGCACCCATAACCCAGAATCTCTTCGGTTTTTGTCTCCGGTTTTTTTGTCTTTGATAAGAAGCTGTTGCATATCCTCTTTTGTAAGATGGATGTTGTATTTTTCAAAATAAGGAAAGAAATCCTTGTTTTCATCTTCAGCCAGCTGTTGACGTTCCTCTTTTGTCATAAGGTTGTAGCAACGCATATTCATTTCGTCAATCCAGTTGTATATTGTTGAATAATCTGGTTCTCGGCGCACACATTCAATTGTTGCGGATAATGTATCGAAAGAAGGATTTAAGTCCACAAGACATACACGTCTTTTCTTTTCTCTTGCAAGGCTGTATGCAATCTCCATTGCCAGTGTGCTTTTCCCAGTCCCACCCTTTGGTGACGCCATCACGATAGTATAGGCTTCTTTTCTTGAATCACGCTCTTTTTTAGGGCTGGAATAGTCATCCTGTTCTTGAGCCTTTTCTTGCTGAGACATATTTTCTTGTTCTGCTGCGATGACATCATCATAGATTGTCATTAAAGCATCGAATCCTGTCTCACCATAAGTTTGAGAAGCATCGAGCCATTGACCATTATGAGCATCGACAAGACTGATGCCTTCTCTGTTGTTTGGGTCCATTACGAAAATCGTTGTGTTTATAACGGATTCATTTTCTAAAAGATATACAATGTTAGAAAAGCGTTGAACAGTGTCTGAAACGGAGATAAGAAGTAGAATCTCCATTGGTGTCTTTTGAATTTCACGAGCTAAATCCTGCTCGTTATCACAGACTACAACATTGTTCAATCCTTCTTGACGAGCACAGTCTTTCATTTCGTCAATGTATTCTTGATAGTTGTCTACAATAATAAGTTTTGTATCATCCATAAAAGGATTCCTCCTTCCTTTTTACTGAATATATATTAGTCGTCGTTGTCGCTTTCACCGTTATCAGCGTCGCCACCTTTATCATCGTCGTCGTTAGCAATGATGTAACCGCTGTTATCAGTTCCTTTGCTTTTACTACTTCCGTTTTGTGATGAGAATTTAGAAATTGAACTTTCGTCTGTTACGTCGATATTCTCTTCTTCATATCCAGTTGGAAGTAAAGTTACAGAAAGAGATCCATTCGCAGCTGCATATTGAATCTGCTGAGCCTGAGTCGGTGTAACTTCAATTTCAAGACTTGAAACTTCCCCAGAACTTCCTGTTCGAACATCTGTAACCAGAATATTTTGATATGTGATAACTGCTTTTCCGTATTCACTAAGACTTGCCTGAATCAAAAGGTTGATTCTGTCATCCACTTGAATGCCATTTGGAATATTGCTTGGGTTGATTTTCATACGAGTATATCCTTCTGTGATTGCGGCTGCTTTACGACTTTTCTTTGTAGCAATATTACCTGTCGTAAAAACATTTCCTGATGTAATTCCTACATCAGTGTAGCTTCCAACAACACTTCCAAGATATTTCCCTGAAATATAATTGTTTGGCAAAGCTCCTTTACTGATGTTTTTTGTTGTCACCATGCTGGATGTGATTTGTGTATTTCCTCGAATGTTTTCTGTTGCAACGACAACACTTGTTGTCATCATTCCAAAAGCAAGGAAAAGAGCTCCAGATGCTCCCAACCCAATAATTATCAATAGTAATAAACTTCCTAAACGAACAGAACTGTTTGATTTTTGTTTTTTCTTTGTTTGTTTTGAACCTCTGGTTTTAGAATTTTGTGTAGGCATAAATAAGTCCTCCCATTCACATTAACAATAAGCCATACATATTTTGCAAATTATTACGAAATCATCGTTTTTTTCGTGATTTATTCAAAAAATGAAAGCCACTCACGCATTTGTGAATGACTTTGTTTTGCATTATTTCAAGCTTCTTAGATGAGGGATATATGGATCGATTTTACGTTTTGAAGGTCGATGACATCTCTCATCTACACGATTCGTAGGCTGACGTTCTGTAAGACCGAGCTGGTCATTATTGAACGAGCCTGTTTCCGTGTCAGCAAGAAGTTCTTCATTGATACGAGTAACCTCCCCGTATTTTAGAATGTTATCAAGCTCGTCGTTCTTTAAACTTGGAACATTCAAATATTCAACCAGAACATGAACTGGCGCATTCTGCGTGAAATCTCGACTACGTGAAGATTTGATAATAAACCATCCAATAGGCTGGTCTGGGAACCAGTTTTTAAACACACGGTCCGCAATCAACCCATCTTTACCAATCTGAACGATAGAAGACTTGATATCATCTTCACGGTCCTGACGGCCAATTACTTTGATAGCCGAGTTGGCAAGAACGGATTCAGGCATGTCGGCAATCTTTTGTGTCAACGTCCAGATAAACAATCCATATCCGGCTGACTGGTCAAGAATAACTTCGAATGGATTTGCTCCACCCAGATTATCTGTGTCATCGTTACCAATTAAAACCTGGTTAGCTTCTTCGATAACAAGCACAGTTTCATACTGGTCTTCCGGCTCAACAAAACCACCATTTGAAACAGCATACTGATAAATACTTGAAGTTAAAAGACCAAACACGAATGCAGACGTCATTGTATCCATACCGTAGGATTCAAGAACAACAACATCATCTGCCCCAAGCAAATCGTCGATACCTAAACCAACATCTCCGCCCTGACAGAAGATTTCATAAATAGCAGAACCTTCATTTGCAAAAGATTCCATACGGTCAACGATACGTTGAATTGCTTCTTTCTGATCTCGAGAACCGGCAGGATCATTTGCACGTTCACTTAAAACCTTACATACGTCAACTAAAGTACAGTTTTTACTGCGTTCAGTAGCTGGATAAATTTTATTGGTTGCGTCATATTTGTTATATTTGACATCGTTGTCATAACAGCCGGCTTTCTTATATACCTCGTTGATTGCCTGACCTAAAATCTGGAAACCACGCTGTCCTAATCCGTAGCTACGAATAAAGATTTCACGAAGCTTATCCGCATAACGTTCTGTATAAACCCCTTTAGGAATCTTCATTAAGTTCAAATGAACTGGATGAAATTCAGGGTCTGAAAGCGAGTAGAATCGGAAATGGTCGCTAGGAATGATTTTAGCAAGTGAACGCCAGTCTTGTTTAGGGTCCATAATAAGGAATCTTAAACGTTTTTTCTTTTCTCCTCGACGCACATGAGCATAGGCTTCTGCAACCATACGTCTTGCGGCTACTGTTTTTCCTGAACGAGAAGCCCCACAAATATAAGCGTGGTGCAGTTCGTCTCCACTTAACGAATATTTAAAACGCGACTGATATCCTGAGTGTTTGTTGTATTTTTCAGCGTCGGCTACATACCCAATGAAAATTTCTCCATTCTGACGGTTAGCAGGAATCGTCAATACTGGAGGGTCATCGACAGCGGCCTGAATACCGCCAATGTTTGCACGTGGCGGATGACTGAACGCAGCAATCTCGCTACTCAGAAGTAATGTTGAGTATTTATAAGATTCAAACTCGCCTGGAATACCTTCTTTAATAACGCTAGGTGAGAACACTGACATATGTTTCATTAGATAGTCTTTTTCGTTTTTGCTTGGTTTATATACTTGAAGTGGTGAAGTCAAAATTTCACTTCCATGCCAAGCTGACATAGCAAGCCCTGTTGCTGCTGACGCCGCCTCTTCAGATTCTGTTGCAATATAGATGTCTGTAAACCACATACCTTCATTATTTGAAGCAGTAATCAAACGGTTGCATGAAAATTTCAGTAAATCCAGAATGTGAGCGACTTCCATATCTTCCCATGCAAATGTACGAGCAAAACTCAAAGATGGTCCCATACCTAGAGATGCAGATCCACCTGACCCGGCACTATTGCTTGTCGATTTGCTTGTGGATGTTCCTGCGGATGAACCTTGAGTTGTTCCGTTAGATAATGTCTGGCCGACAGAATGTGAGGTTCCTGTTCCCCAGCTTTCGCCTGTTCCATAGCTTTCGCTGATACCTTGAGAAACTGAACTTGACAGTCCGAAGTTGGATGAATTTGACTGCCCGTATGAATTTCCTGAACCTTGTGAGAAACTTGCACCATTTGATTGGGAAATTCCGGATGAAATACTATCGCTTAAGCTTTTGCTCAATCCATAGCTTTGACCAGTACTACTTGAAGTTCCACTGGAAATGCCATTGCTGATACCTTGAGAAGCTCCAAAACCATTACTCCAGCTCTGGCTTCCTCCACGAGATGAACCCCAGTTTTCTCCAGCTGAAGTCCCGTTTGAAAAACCTCCGGATGTTCCATGGCTTGACCCGTTGCTCCATCCTCCGCTGAATCCTCCTGTAAACTTAAGACCTTCGCCTAATGAACCACCGACATTCCATCCATGATTACTTGATTCATTTGTACCTGAATTCCATCCTAAATTAGAACCAGAATTTACCCCTGTATTTGTTCCATGGCTTGTTCCCCAGCTTTGACCTGTTCCTACACTTTGACTTGTACTAAAACCTTGGCTTGTTCCAGAACTTTGAGAGAAGCTTGTTCCCTGATTGCTTGAAAATCCTACATTTTCAGAGGTTCCACTGCCGTGGCTCATTGAAGAGTTTGTTCCATAGCTTGAATTAACGCCTGAACTAACGCTGTTGTTATATCCAAGAGATTCTCCTGCTGTATTTCCTACACTCTTTCCTAAAGACTGAGATAAGGAATTACTTAAAGAGTGACTTGTGCTTAATCCATGTGATGTACTAATACCATCTGAAACACTTGTTCCTGTTGTCTGGGATGTTCCCCAGTTTTGACCATAGGATTTACCTTCTGAATCTCCCCAGCCCTGTGAGTTTGAAAAATTTGCAGCATAAACCATTGGCATAGACAACCCAAATGACATAGACTTTTGTCCTGTATGCTGTCCTGACCAGTAAGTAGCTTCTTTTAAGTTAGCATCTTTCCATTTCGAAATCGTTTCAGGAGTAACGGAAGTTGCTGTCAAAACGAACAAATATTCAAAATCATCCATTCCAATCAGGAACTCTTCTGATTGTTCTTCAACATCTTCTGTTTGAGCACTCATAAACGTGTTTGCTGGTAAACGACCATTTGTCTTTTTAGGGCTTGGCACTCCTCGAACCACACGCATTTCTTTCATCGTTCCCAATTTATTGAAAATCCATTGGGCATCTTTCGCTGTCAAATCTACATATTCAAGCGTTCTGAATGTTCCTGTAATATTTCTTTCCAAAGCAGACATTTGAATATCGGCTAGATGTTTTGCATCTTCGTAAGAATAAGAACTGACACCCTGAACTCCATATGCAAAAATAAGTCCCAATCGCTCTGGGTAGATGATATTTGCGAATATTTGGAGGTAATTAATCTGATTTTGGTAATTACCAGCTATAACACCTTCCTGCATTTGTAAAAAGGATGACAATGTAAGGTCTTTTTTAGGTACACGCTTGATTTTGATTAGTTTAATAGCTTTATAAACTTTCTCATAGCGTCCATAACCTACATCTCGATCAAATTCGAATAGTAAATAGTTTAATTTTCCGTTTTCTAAATCGACTTTTTCATCACGAATCAGCAAATCATTCATATCATAAGAATCACTTCCTTGGCTTGCCTTATCATTTAAAAAAGCCAGTTTTCTTAGACCTTCTTTAAAAGACATATAATTCGCCTCCTATTCTTTATCTAATACAACTAGCCATTTTTCTAATTTTAAGCAAAAGAAAAGACTCTTAAAAGAGTCTAATCTTTATTGTCTTTAGGAGACCAATCAGAGAACTTCTCTGGATGATCTTTCTTATACTGAAGGTCCTTTTGAGCCTTCAATATTTCCTGCTCTTTACGAGCAATATCCGCTTCATAGCGGACTTTTTGAGATTGAATCTCAGCTTTGAGCTTTTCAATCTCAAGTTCAGCCTTTTCGGCTGAACTTTGTTGAGAAGCACGCTTCCATTCGTGCTCCTCGGCCTTTCGGTCGTAATCGGCCATACGAGCTTTATGCTCTTCGGCCTTCCTATTAGTGCCTTTTAATTGGCCACTAATAGCCCCAATCCCAACGATTAGGACAAACACGGCAACAACCGCGTAAATAAACATTTGAACATCCATAGGTGTTCTCCTTTCCGCCCCTTGGTGAGGGTCTATTCTTACACCACACAAAAAGGGCGAAAAGGACCGATATGGTACCTTTTCACCCTGATTGCGCAGTGCAAGGTGGTTGATACCATATCTGGTATCAACTTGTGTTAAAAATATTCCACAAGTTGAAAAAAATACGGAGCATTGCTCAGCATAGACTTTTAGTCTATACCCGCCAGTTTTTAGGCGACGTAATTTTATTTCATGACTTATTAAGTCCTTGTTTTAGCGTACTTGGGAGAGTTAACTCCCAAAGAGAACGCTAATGAAATATCATTAACACCTACAATAAGCCATATAGTTTTGGCTAAATGTATCTGTACATGATATGCAGGCGATACTCCGATTGGACTCGCCATAGAAAGGATGATAAGTTATGGAAATAAGTATTTCATGGAACACTCAACAAACAACAGAAAAAGTTGTTAAAGATGTTGCTTCGGACGAAAGCTCGTTCTGGGAGGCTGTTGGTAAACAATTGCTGGAGATTCCAATTCCAACAACAGTTGATATTGAAAGCTCTGTTGGAAATGTTCGATTAAAAGTCAGACAAAGAGGAACTTACACAAAGAACGGCATCAAAAAACCATCAATGTTCGTAACAGAAGAGTCAAACACTGTACACGGTCTTGCACCATCTACCTACCCTGAAACGTATTTGACGTGTGTTAATCCTGAGTCAAACAATTACAAGTTTTATAAAATGATACCTAAAAGTGATGGTATTCATGTGACTTATGGTCGAATTGGTGCCGAAAAGGGTGAAATGTATGGAGCAAGAGATATTGATACTCCTTATCCTTTGTATTTATTTTGGATTCGTTATTACGAGAAATTAAGCAAAGGCTATGTGGATTCTTCAAAAATCTATCTTGCAGAAGAAAGACCTAAAAAAACGAAGAAAGTTGTTCAGACTCTAGAAAACAACACACAAGAAACGAAGGATTCATTGCATTTGTACAGAATTCTAAAAAGATGTGCTCGACAAGTCGTAGAAGAAAATTTGAAAAACACACATGTTACCAGGAAACAGGTTGAAACAGGACGCCACTTCTTGAAAACAATGGGTGAACGAAAAACTGTAAAAGGTTTCAATCGTCAACTGTTGAATCTTTTATCCGTTTCTCCTCGTAGAACACTCAGCGTCAATAGTCTTCTTGCGGTTACAAAAGACGATTTTTCTCGAATTATCCAGAGAGAGGAAAATCTTTTGACGGCTATGGAAGCTCTTGTTCACGAACCGACACAGATGGTTTCTTGTGCGCATGAAGGATTTTCTAAGTATGGTATCGAGGTATATTTAGCTACAAAATCTCAAAAGAATGAAGTTCTTGCTCGATTGTCGGATACTTTAAAACCTCATGTTAAGAATGTGTATCGAGTTATTAATTCTGAACATAAAAAACGTTTCGATGCATATGTGAAACAGAATAGTATTCAGACTGTGAAACGGTTTTGGCATGGTTCTCGAAATGAAAACTGGCTGTCAATTGCTGTAAATGGATTAAAATTGAACCCTAACGCTGTTATTACAGGGAAAATGTTTGGACAAGGCATATATTTTGCTCCTTCAAGCATGAAATCTTGGAATTATACATCGTTTAGAGGAACATCATGGGCTCATGGACGTTCTGATACTGGGTTTATGGGACTATATGTGACAGCATATGGAAATCCAAACAATGTGTATGATGCACATAGTTTTACTCAGAAAAATTTAGTGCAGAATGGATACAATTGTGTTCATGCTCATGCAGGAAGTTCATTAAGAAATGATGAAATTGTGTTCTATTCTGAGGATGCTGTGCTACTTCAGTATATTGTTGAGTTTTCCGATTAAAAAAGACCTCATTATTTGAGGTTTTTTTGTGCTTAAAATTATACAAAAAAAGCTCTACAAAAGTAGAGCGTACTATGAACGACTCATAGCTTTCAGCAAAGGAGTAATTTCCTTTGCAAACTTTTCGACATACATACAGTTGATTCCACGATCAACATATGTCAAAAAGTCTGTGCAATCCATGAGCTTCTCATGAACTGCTTGCACAAATTGAATTTTTCTTTTTGGCTCAACTTGTGTGTTTTCAACTTCAGCCATGAAGTCTACTAATTCGCTAGCATATTTGGTAGCATTGTCGATACATAATAGATTATAATCCACATGGCTGTGTGTAGATTTCTCTGTGAAATCTAATAACATCTTAACTGTTGTATTTTTTGACATAAAAGTTCCTCCTTGTACCGCTCTACTGAGTTGGGTATTTATATATTTGTTATTTACAATTAGCCTTGTCACTTTTGAAAAGTGACGCAAACATCATTTTGCTATGCAAAAAAAAGACTCATCTTTCGACGAGCCTTGCTATAGGATTGTCTCTGCTTGTCTAGCAAACAAGTAGAAGAACATCTAAGCCAAGAGATACTCAGAAACGCATGTGCCTTTCACACTTTCTTCCTTGGCGTTT